>WNGI01004070.1_pt1 | contig 18112 bp, 18 predicted proteins | sample 5400621 | NCBI WGS metagenome assembly WNGI01 (sample SAMN13153374, study PRJNA577476) | soil metagenome | isolation source: 20 cm soil or saprolite under Garry oak tree replicate 1 | place: USA:California | collected 2016-06-15
GGTGGCCGGCGCCACGAACAGGAGGGAATCGATCCGGTCGAGGACCCCGCCATGGCCCGGGAGCACGGTTCCCATGTCCTTCACACCTACATCCCGCTTCACCACGGACTCGGCGAGGTCGCCCAGCGTGGCGGCGATCGCCACCACCAGCCCCAGGAGCAGCGCATCGATCCGTCGGTTCTCGAAGGGGCCCACGAACGACGTGACGAACGCACCTGACGCCACCACGGTGGCGAACGTCCCCCCCAGCAGGCCTTCCCAGGACTTCTTGGGACTCACGTTCGGAGCCAGCGGACGCTGGAACCAGCCGCCGCCGGACACCGATCCGATCAGGAAGGCGGCGGTGTCGAACAGGAACGTCAGCAGGATGATCGCGAAGACGAGCGCCTTGCCGTCATCCAGTTTCAGGGTCGCGATCAGGTATCCGCCCAGCAACGGGATCCATGCCATGTTCAACACGGTCATGCCGATGTTCCGGGTGACGTTCGTGCGGTGTTCCGCCGGAACGGTCATGAACCAGAGGAAGGTCGCCATCACACCGAGCGCGAACATCGCCGGGGTCGCCGCCTCGCCGCGGAAGTACGCCCCCGCCATCATCAGCACCCCCGCGACCAGCCCGACCAGCGTGGCGGGTTGGTTGTGGGCCTTCACCATGACCCCGAACAGCTCGCCCTGAGCGACGAGCACCGCGATCCCCGCCACGACGGCGAAGGCGGCTGGGCCGGCCCACAATGCCGCGAGCGCCACGCCCGCAAGGAGGACGCCGGTCATGAACGCAGCGGGCACGTCCCGCTCGCCGGACTGCGGGCCGCGCCGGTCGAGCTCGGCACCGACCTCGACCGCTGCCGGCTCTTGCCAGCTCGGCCCGCTGATGCCCTCGCCGCCGACGACCACGGTCCTCGGCGGCGCGTCGGGGTCGTTGAGGTCCGACAGGAGATCCGCTTCGACCTCCTCGGACGAAGCGGACGGCCCGGCACCGAGGTCGGAGAGAAGATCGCCGACCTCGCCTTCGCCCAGGACGTCGACCGGCTCGGTCGCGTACGAGCTCTCGCCTGCGAGTGAGCCGGAGAAATGCGCCGCTGCGGCCTCGAGATCCTCCTCGGACGGCTCGCCTTCGAGGGACCCAGCTTTCATCGGCTGGAACTCGTCGCCTTCCGACCCGCCGTCTCCTGCCGCGCCGGCAGGGTCTCCCGCATCGACCACGACGACATCGGGCTCGGCGTCGTCCGATGCCGGCTCGCCCAGGATGTCGTCGATCGGCTCGAGGGAGCCCGAGTCGTACCACGCGTCGGCCGGCTCTCCCTCGGCGGCCCCCTCGTCGAACTCACCCGGGGTCACGTCCGCCGGGAGCAGCTCCTGGGTCGGCTCGGGGGGTTCCTCCGAACGCACCTCCACGTGCGATTCGTTCGGTGCGCTCCCCGTTGGTCCCTCTGGTTCGTCCCAGTCCACGTCACGGATCGGCGCGAAGAACTTGTCCAGGTCCTCGAAGAGATCTTCGCCGTTGCCCTTGTCGTTGGCCACCTAGACCTCCATCAGCTCCTGCTCCTTGTGACCCTGGATCTCGTCGACCTCGGTCACGAAGCGGTCGGTGAGCTTCTGCAGCTCCTTCTCGGCCCTGATCAGGTCATCTTGGGAGATAGCCCCGTCGCGCTCAAGCCTCTCCATCTCCTCCTTGGCGTGTCGCCGGACGTTGCGCACGGCAACCCTGGCCTCCTCGGCCCGATGGTGGACCTGCTTGACCAGCTCCTTCCTGCGTTCCTCGGTGAGGGGCGGGAACGCGAGGCGGATCACGTTGCCGTCGTTGCTGGGCGTGATGCCGAGATCGCTCTGCATGATCGCGCGTTCGATCGAGGAGATCGCGCTCTTGTCGAACGGCTGGATCTGCAGGAGCCGGGGCTCCGGCACGGACACACCGGCGAGTTGGTTGAGCGGGACCGGCGTCCCGTAGTACTCGACCGTCACCCGGTTGATGACGGCCGGAGCCGCTCGCCCGGTCCGGATCCCGGCGAGGTCATCTTTGAGGTGGGCGACCGCCTGCTCCATCTTGTGGGTGGCGTCGTTGGATGCGGTTTCGATCGTCATGGGTCCTCAGTGCACGAGCGTGCCGATCGGCTCACCGGTCACGACCCGCCGGATGTTCCCGTCCTCGCGCAGATCGAAGACGATGATCGGCAACTTGTTCTCCATCGATAGCGATACCGCCGTCGCGTCCATGACCCCGTAGCCTTCGCGGAGGAAATCACCGTATCCGAGCAGGTCGAGGCGCTCGGCCGACGGATCGAGCTGCGGGTCAGCCGTGTAGACGCCGTCGACCTTCGTCCCTTTGAGCAACGCATCGGCATGGATCTCGAGCGCGCGCTGGGCCGCGCATGTATCGGTGGAGAAGTACGGGACGCCCAGCCCGGCGGCGAAGATCACGACGCGCCCCTTCTCCAGATGCCGGATCGCGCGGAGAGGGACGAACGGCTCGGCGACCTGGCTCATGGTGATCGCCGTCTGCACCCGCGTCGCGACGTGGATCTTCTCGAGCGCGTCCTGGAGTGCGAGCGCGTTCATCACCGTTGCCAGCATCCCCATGTAGTCCGCGCGGTTCCGATCGATCCCCGGCGCTTGGCGACCACGCCAGATGTTGCCGCCGCCGACGACCACGGCGGGCTGGATGCCGAGATCCACGACCTCGGCGAGCTGTCGGGCGACGAGGGCGGTCGCGCCGTCGGAGATCCCGGAACCCGAGTCGTGCGCGAACGCCTCGCCGGAGAGCTTCAGCAGGACCCGATGGTAGGTGGGTCGTGCGTCTCCGCCGTCGTTCATGCGCCTGGTCGTCCCCTCCACTGGTCGGCCGCACTCGGTCGAGGGCCAGCTTACCCGCCTACTCCAGGTCCTCGCCCAGCCGATACCGGGTGAACCGCCGCACGGCGACCTTCTCGCCGGTCTTGGCACCGACCTCGTCCAGGAGGCTCTGGATGGTCTTCGAGTCGTCCTTGACGAACGGTTGGTCCAGCAAGACGTTGTCCCTGAAGAACGCCTCCAACTTGCCCTCCACGATCCTGGGGATCACGTTCTCGGCCTTCCCCCCGTCGATCGCTTGTTTCTCGAAGATCTTCCGCTCATGGTCGAGGGTGGCCGCAGGGACGTCGTCGCGGCTGAGCCAACGCGGCGCGGCGGGACTCGCGATGTGCAGCGCCAGGTCCTTCACGAGCGCACGGAACTCATCGGTGTTCGCTACGAAGTCCGTCTCGCAATTCACCTCGACCAGGACGCCGACGGTGTTGTTGAAATGGATGTACGCGTCGATCAGGCCCTGGTTGGCGCTGCGACCCGCGCGCTTGGCCTGACTCGCCAGGCCTTTCTCACGAAGGATCTCCACCGCGCGCTCCGCATCGCCATCGGCCTCGATCAACGCGCGCTTGCAATCCATCATGCCCGCGCCGGTCGCGTCGCGGAGCGCCTTCACCATGGCAGCGGTGATGTCCGGCATCTCAGGTTTCCTGCGCGGTGCTTCCCACCGGCGCCGGCGTGCCCTCGTCGCTCGTCGCTTCCTGTTCCTCGGTGGGTTCGGCAACGATCTCCGGCTCGGGCACGTCGGGCTCGAAGACGGTGGTCGCCGCGATCGCAGCGGCTTCCTCCGCCGACGGTGTCTCATCGACGGCGGCCGGCGCGGCTTGGGGCCGGGGCCCGGGCGGGACGGGCGGAGCCTGTGCGGTGGATCGCTCGAGGACGTCGTCCTTCGCCATGCCATAGCCCTCCGCGAGGGCGTCGGCCACCACGCGCGTCACCAGGCTCACGGCGCGGATCGCATCGTCGTTGCCGGGGATGACGTAATCGACCTCGTCGGGGTCGCAGTTCGTGTCCACGATCGCGATCACGGGGATGTTGAGCTTCCGAGCTTCGGTGACCGCGATGTGCTCCTTCTTCGTGTCGATCACGAAGATCGCGTCGGGCAGTCGTTCGAGGTTCTGGATACCCCCGAGGTTCCGCTCGAGCTTCTCTCGCTCGTGGCGCAGTCGGATAGCCTCTTTCTTGGGGAGCCGTTCCATGGCCCCCGTGTCCTCCATCTCCGCAAGCTCACGGAGACGGAGCAGCCGGCCGCGGATCGTGCTGAAGTTGGTGAGCATGCCGCCCAGCCACCGGTTGTTGACGAACGGCATGTTGATCCGGGCCGCGTATCCCGAGACGACTTCCTGGGCCTGCTTCTTCGTCCCGATGAACAGGACGATCCCGCGGCGACGGCCGAGCCCTTGGACGAAGGAGTGCGCTTCCTCGAGGCCGGACAACGATTGCTCGAGGTCGATGATGTAGATCCCAGAACGCTCCCCGAAGAGGTACCGCTGCATCTTCGGGTTCCACCGTCGCGTCTGGTGGCCGAAATGCACGCCCGCCTCGAGGAGCTCCCGCCGAGTGACGACCGGCATGGTGTGCTCCTTTCGGTTGTGTCCTCCGCTCGGATCGACCCGATGGCGGCCCGCAGAGCCTGCGGGACCCCGGCATGCGGTCCCCGAGCGTGTGTGCTCGACGCGAAGGCGCGCCGGCGCCACGATCCTACCAGCGACGATGCGACGCTCAGCCGCGCCGGCCGGTCCGCGGCGTCGGCGCGTCGGCCACGGTCGCGCCGATCGCCAGGTAGCGGAAGGCGAACATCGCGACGGCTGCCATCTGCAGCACGTTGATCACGATCGAGGCGGCCCACGCGCCGACCGATGGGTTGACGCCGATCACGCTCCCGGGGAGCGGCGCGAGCAAGAGGGCGAACGACGGCACGGCGTACAGCACCGCGAGCGCGAGGTTGTTCGAACCGGGCAGCCGGGCCGCCCGGACCGCCTTGGACATGGTCACCGGCAACGAGAGCTCCTCATCGGCCGAGATCGCCGGAGCGAACGCGAAGAGGTAAACCCCGGCGACCAGCAGGGCAACGGCAAGGATGAAGCCGATCCCTCCGCCGAGGAGCTGGACGAAGTTCGCGACGATCAGCACGCCAAGGTTCACCACGGCGACGGCGATCGTGACCGGCCACACATGCACACCCCGGCGGACGCTCCAGGAGGACACCGATCCGGTCCGCATCCGTTCCACGGCGACGGTGGTCACGATCGCTTGGAACGCCGCGTGGATGACGAGGAACCCGGTGATGCCGGCGAGCGGGGCGAGCGCCGCTGCCGGACCGGTCGGGATGGCGAACGTGGCTCCCAGGATGGTGAACGGTCCTTGGAAGCCCAAGGCGAGAAGGATGAGCCACTCGGCCATGAGCACGAGCGGCACGGCCACGACGAGCGCCGGCGTCGCAAGGACGGTCGCGAGCCCACGCGTGATCGATGTGCGGATCCTGGGCACGGGCAGCGCACCGGGGGCACGCGGGGCGAAGATCGAGTCGAGCACACCCTTCCGAGGGGCCGGGGCCGGCGTGGGCGTCGCCGGCGTGCGGTACGACGGCGTCGGTCGACGCTGCTGCTTCTTGCGACGGTTGCTCATCGCGCGTGACCCATCACGTCTGGCCCTCGGCGTCTTCCCAGCCGTCGGCGGCGTCGACGATGGTCGGCACGCCCACGTCGAAGTCGGGCGGTCCGAGACGCACGATGAGGAACCGACCCGCGAGCGCGAGGATCACGATCAGCGGGAGCGCGGCGGCCGCCCAATCGAGCGCCAGCGACCCGGGCGCCACGATCGTCGGGCTACGCTCATCGATCAGGACGCCGCTCGGATCGGCGGTGAGGCCGACCAGCCCCGCGGCTGCTCCCGTCCTCGCGACCACGACGGCCTCGGGCGCGACGGCGATCGCGAGGAGCGGCCCCAGCCCGAGGCTCTGACGCCAGATCCGGTCACCGTTCGTCGGATCGAGCGCGCTGAGCTCGCCCGACCCGTCGGCGATCAGGACGGCGGAGCCGGTGATGACGGCCGGGCCGTACTGCGGGGTGTTGAGGGCGAAGTCCCAGCGACGCTCGCCGGTCGCGGGATCGAATCGGTAGACCTCGCCCCGCGTGTCCGCGACCACGACGGCATCGCCGGAGACGGCGGGTGCCCCGGCGACCGCCACCGTGTTGAGCTTGGCGGCCCACCGTTCGAGACCCGTGTCAACCGCCACGGCGCGAACCGTCCCGTCCGACAGCGTCACGTACACCGTTCCGGCCGAGACGGTCGGAGCGCCTGCGACGAGCCCCGACGTGCTCGGGGTGTAGCGCCAGCGCTCCTTCCCATCGGCCTCCCCAAGGGCGACCACCGACGGAGCCTGCCGGCTGCTCGGATGCACGGAGGCGTAGACGACCCCCGCGTCGGCGGCGACGGGCGTGTCGACGACATCGCCGACGTCCGTGTGCCACCTGGTCTTGCCCGACGAGAGGTCGACGGCCGTCACCGTCCCGTCGTCGGCACCGATCACCGCGAGACCGCCGTCGACCGTTGGCCCGGTCGTGCTCACGTCGGTGAGCTGTCGATGCCACAGCTCGCGCCGAGACGTCCCGTCGATCGCCACCAGGTTCGAGCGTGAGGCGGTCGTCGCGAGCGAGCCGGTTCCTGAAGGCGCTGGGGTCGGTGTCGCGCTGGCCGAGGAGGAACGATCCCCTCCACCTTCCGTGTACAGGACCATGGTGCGGCCGCCGTCGCCCACGGCGACGGCGGCCGGAGCGCTCGGCCCGAGCGCTCGCGGCACCGTCCACGACGTCGTCCCGGTGACGATGTCGATGGCGGTCACATCATCGCGGTCGACGATGATCGCATCGCGGCCCGCGATCACCGGAGCGGGCAGACCGGCGATATGGGTCTCATCGCCGATGCCAGTCGGGCTCTGCCACGCCGGTCGGAACGGAGGCGCCGGCGCCACCGCCACGACGCCGGCGTGCCGGGCTCCGCCTTGGTACTGCGTCCACGCTGGGGTGGGTTGCGTAGAAGCCCCTGCAGTGGAAGCGATCCCAGCGACCAGGAAAGCCGCTGAGATCGATCGGATGATCGGCCGAGAGCGCAAGGTCCGTCATCCTACCGGGGCCACCCTCCGCGGCGGCCGCGCGAGCTCACGGGAAGGGAGCGAGTCGGACGAACGTGGCGAGCGAAACGGGGCCGAGGTAGGAGAGCGGGTCGACGTACACGCCGTCGAGCTTCACGCCGAGGTGCAGATGCGGGATCGGCGCACCGGGATGGCCCCATCCGGTGAGCGCGATCGGCTGGCCGGCGAGGACACGATCTCCCTTCCTGACCAGGTTCGCGGACAGCCACGAATACGTGGAAGACAGGCCTTCCCCGTGGTCGATCGTGAGGAAGAGATGCCCACCGACAGGACCGGCGAAGGTGACGGTTCCGTCGGTGGGCGCCACGACCGTCGTGCCGACGGTGGCCGCGATATCGATCCCTCGATGCCCGCTTCCGTACGGTGTGTCGGGTGGATCGAACCCCTGGATCACCGGGCCGACCACCGGCCACGTCCAGCCTCCGGTGGTCGCGGCCGTCGCCGTCGGCAGACTCATGACCGGGATCGCCGAGAGCAGCACGGCGAGAGGCACGATGATCCTGAGAGCTCGTCGCATCCGCCGGACGCTAGGCCACGGGCTGATGGCACACCGTGACCGAGGTCACAGATCGAACGCGCTCAATCGACCTCGGAAAGCTGACCGCGGAGAACGCCCACGGCCTTCGTGTGGATCTGGCAGACACGCGACTCCGTGACGCCGAGGATCTCGCCGATCTCGGCGAGGGTGAGCCCTTCGAAGTAGTACAAGGTCACGACGATCTTCTCGCGTTCGGAGAGCGAGTTGATCGCTGCGGCGAGCAGTCCGCGGGTCTCCTGCGATTCCACGCCGGTGCTGGGATCGAAAGCCTTGTCGGCGAGGGTGTCGATCAACGACACGGTCTCGCCCCGGTCCTGACCGACGTTGACCGTCTCGTCGAGCGCGAGCACCGAGACGAAGGAGATCTGCGTGACGACCTGATGTAGTTCGGTTCGCGAGATCCCGAGCCGTCCGGCGAGCTCGCTCTCGGTCGGTTGGCGCTTGAGCATAGACTCGAGGTCCGCGAGCGCCTTCTCGATCTCGCGCTGCTTGAAGCGGACCGAACGCGGCACCCAGTCCATCGCACGGAGCTCATCGATGATGGCGCCCTTGATCCGCGGGATCGCATACGTCTCGAACTTGTTCCCACGTCCGGGCTCGAACTTCTCGAGCGCATCGATCAGTCCGAACATGCCGTAGGACACCAGATCTGCTTGTTCGACACTCGCGGGGAGACCCGTCGCGACGCGGCTCGCCACGTACTTCACGAGCGGGGCGTAATGCAAGATCAGCTTCTCGCGAGCAGCGATCGCCGCACTCCCCTTGAAGGCGTGCCACACCTCTGCGAGCTCAGCGTCCACGTGGGGAGGAATGGTGACCGGCGCGGGTCCCGCCTTCGCTCGGACCTTCGTCTTGGTCCCGGTCCGGGTCGCGGTCTTCGTCGCAACCTTGGTTGCGACCTTCGCCGGCGCCTTCTTCGTCGTCGCCACGTTCATGCCCTCGGATGGGAGCGCTCGTAGGCCTCGAAGAGTCGCGTACGCGATACGTGCGTGTAGCGCTGCGTGGTGGCAACGGTCGCATGCCCCAGCAGCTCCTGCACGGCGCGGATGTCGGCTCCTCCTTCCAGCAGATGCGTCGCGTACGAATGCCGCAACGTGTGCGGCGTGACCCGACGCCCCGGCAGCAGGCGTCCCGAATATCCTTCCACAAGCGCCCGGATATCGCGTGGCCCGATCGGTCGCCCCTTGCGGTTGAAGAAGAGCGACGACGACCCCGTGGCCAACGCGGACCTGCCCTCCGAGACCCACTGCCGTACCGCCTCGATGGCTGGATCCGACATCGGGACCTCGCGCTCCTTCGAGCCTTTGCCCATCACGAGGACCCGCCCGCGAGACAGGTCGACCCTGTCGACGGTGAGTCCCGCAACCTCGCTCACGCGCAGACCCGAGCCGTACAGGAGCTCGAGCACGGCACGGTCGCGGAGCGCGACGGCGTGGCTCATCGCCTCCTCGTCGCCGAAGTCGTCCGCCGTGGGCGGCGCCTCGACCAGCGCCTGCGCTTCCCTCGGTCGCAGAACGGTCGGGAGTCGGTTGACCACCTTCGGTCTCCCCAACGAAGCGGATGGGTCGTGGGGCAGCCGCCCATCCGCCAACGCCCATCGATAGAAGGTGTGGATCGCACCGACCCGACGTGCGATCGAAGCTCGGGCGTAACCGAGCGTGTGTTGCTGTGCCAGGAAGCCACGGAGCACGGCGCGGTCGGCCTCCTCGAGCGAGGATCCGCCCCGATGGAGGAAGGTCGCGAGGTGGACCAGATCCCGCTGATACGCGACGACGGTGTGCGACGAGAGGTGGCGTTCCAGTCGGAGGTGATCGGCGAACGCGCGCACCAGCTGGAGCTGCGACGGGGGAAGGGCGTCTTGTTCCACGAGGTCTCTCTCCGGTCCCGCCCGGGGATGGCCGGCGCAGGTCCCCGTTATCGTTCCAGCGCTTCGGACCACGCGCAATCACCCAGACGGGTGTCCGCCGCCGCGCGACCCCGAGGCCGTTCAGCCCGTCGGCTGGGTACGCGCTGCCGCGAAGGTCCGCTCGAACCGGCCGCCGACGCCGCGGATAAGCCCGCGGAGCTCGAGCCCGATCAAGACGGTCAGGGTGTCCGCGACCGGCAGTCCGGTGGCGCGCGCGACGGCGGTCGGGAGCATCGAGGTGGCCAGCATCGCAAGGACCCTGTGTTCGTCGGCCGAGAGCCCCCTGGGGACGCCCCCCTCGAAGACGCGGCCTTGGAGCCCGAGGTCCTCCAGGAGGTCGGCGGTCCCTCGGATCATGGTGGCGCCGTCGCGTATCAGCCCCAGCGGCGTCTCCGCCAGTGGGCTCGTCACCGGTCCCGGAAGCGCGAAGACATCCAGACCGAGGTCGACGGCATGTTCGGCCGTGATCCGGGTTCCGCTCTTAGCTGCACCCTCGACGACCACGACCCCTCGGCTGAGCGCGGCGATCAGGCGGTTCCGAGCAGGGAAACGGAACGGCTCGGCAGGGGCCCCGGGGGGGTACTCGCTGATCAGCGTTCCTGATGCTTCGATGCGTTCGAACAAGCCTCGGTTGCGTGCTGGGTGTGCGACGTCGATCCCGGACCCGAGGACGGCCACCGTGCTACCGCCCGCGTCGAGCGCCCCTCGATGTGCCGCGGCATCGATCCCCACGGCGCCGCCGCTTACCGTGACCACACCTGCGACGGCCAAGCCCCTTCCGAGGTCCACGGCGACCTCCGTCCCGGTGGCGGTCGGGCGCCGTGAGCCAACGACGGCCACACGGTCATCACCGTGGCCGAGGGCACCCCCTCGCGCGAAGACACCGATCGGTGGATCCGCCAGGCGGAGGAACGCCGGGCAATAGTCCGGATCTCCCGGCGCTGCGAACCGAGCACCGACCCGATCGAGACGCCTTCGGATCACGCCGACGTCGGCGTTCGCCAGGAAGGCTCGATCGTTGTCCGAGCCAGCGCCCCGGGCGCGGATTCGGGCGAGGGCACGGGATGCGCTCCCCGTTCCCCAGATGAGCGCATGGAGCGCACGCGGGGTCGGGCCGAGAAGGCAGCGAAGGAGCAGCAGGGCATCGGTCTCCCCGGGACCCTGGCCGAATCCGTCGGGGAAACCGGCGGGGACCTCATCCGGCACGCGGCAGACTCTCGTCCTGCTCGAACGCCGTCCGGTAGGACAACGCCTCGGCGACATGGCCTTCGGACACTCGTTCGTCCCCCGCGAGATCAGCGACCGTCCGCGCGACCTTGACCACACGATCGAAACCGCGTCCGGTGAGCGCCATGTGCTCGACCGCTCTGCCGAGCAGGCGTTCCGCCCCGGGGGAGAGCTGCGCCTCGCGGCGCGCGATCGGTCCCGGCAGGTCCGCGTTGCAGGTGATCGCCAGCGCCGAGTAGCGACGACGCTGCCGATCGCGTGCCGCGATCACCCGATCTCGGACGACCGCCGACGGCTCCCCGGCTGATGCGCCGAGCAGCTCGTCCTTGGTGAGACGAGGGATCGAGAGCCGGAGGTCGATCCGGTCCAACAGGGGTCCGGAGAGCTTCTGGCGGTAGCGATCCTCTTGATCAGGCCGACAACGACACGACCGACGAGGGTCACCCGAGAAACCGCATGGGCAGGGGTTGGCGGCCGCCACGAGGGTGAATCGAGCGGGGAACGACACCGATCCGCCTGCGCGAGTCACGACGATCCGTCCGTCTTCGAGCGGCTGCCGGAGCGCCTCGATGGCGTCACGTCGGAATTCGGTCAGTTCGTCCAGGAACAGGACTCCACGGTGCGCCAGGCTCGCTTCACCCGGCCGGAGCACGGTCGAACCTCCGCCGAGGAGACCCGCGGTGGAGACCGAGTGGTGCGGCGCACGGAAGGGCCGCTCGCGCAAGAGTCCGCGCCCCGCGAGCAGGCCTGCCACCGAATGCAGCTGGGTGGCCTCCAGCGCCTCTTCTCGGGTGAGATCAGGCAGGATGGTCGGGAGACGCCGGGCGAGCATGGTCTTGCCGGCTCCGGGCGACCCGACCATCAGGAGGTTGTGGCCGCCGGCCGCAGCGACCTCCAGAGCGCGTCGCGCCTCGTCCTGACCGCGCACCTCCGACAGATCCGCGGAGCCTGTTCGAGCCGACTCGACGACGGTGGTCGCGAGCTCCTGCGGGCGCCAGGTCCCTCGGAGGAACCCGACCACGTCCTGGATCGTTGCCACGCCCGTTACGGCGAGCCCGTCCACCTGCGCAGCCTCGACGGCGTTGGCCGCCGGGACGATGACGCCGCGGAGTCCCCGACGCGCGGCCGCGATGGCGACCGAGATCACGCCCGGCGTGGGAAGCACCTCCCCTTTCAGCGACACCTCGCCGAAGAAGACCTGCCCGGCGGCGGCCTTCGGCGGGACCTGCCGTGTCGCCACCAGGACGCTGACGGCGATCGGAAGGTCGAGCCCGGCGCCTTCCTTCCGGAGGTTGCCCGGGGCGAGGTTGACGACGACACGGCGCAGCGGCCACTCGAGCTCGGCATGTTCGACCGCCGGCCTGATCCGATCCCGTGCATCTTGGACCGCCGCACCGGGAAGGCCCGTCACCGTTAACGATGGGAGACCCCGCCCGACGAACGCTTCGACGGTGACCGGATGGCCGCCGACGCCGAGCACGGTCACACCGATGACTCGTCCGTACATGTTGCGACGCTACGGCCTGGCGCGGGACGGAACCGTGACCCCCGTCACACCCCGGTAGCATCCCCGCCGTGCCACGAGACGGTTTCCCGGTCCCCGATCCCGAGCTCCTCGACATCCGTGACGCCGACGTCTCACGGACGAGCCTGGAGCGGTTCGGAGCGGCGATCTGGACCGAAGCCCTCGACTGGCTCTATGGCCAGGCGATGGTCCGCCCGATCCAGCGCGAGCGCTATCCGGATTCGCGAAGCCGCTTCTTCGGGCCCTCGAACGAACCTACCCCCGCGCCGAAGGTCGGAAGCTCGGCCGATGAGGTCCTGGCGGAGTTCCGCGAGCGTGTCGCACCCATGACGTTCAACGCGCAATTCCCGGGCGCGTTCAGCTACTTCACGCCGCCTCCCCTGGCGATGTCGATCGGTGGAGAGGTGCTCGCCCAGTGGCTCCATCAGGGGGTCGACGTGTGGCACGCAGGGCCGGTCGGCGCGTTCGTCGAGGAGGAGGTCGTCAGCTGGCTCCGGGACGTCGTCGGGTTGGGAGCCGGCTCGTGGGGCGTCCTCACGTCGGGGGGTGCGATGGCGAACCTGATGGCGCTCGCGATCGCGCGCGATATCCACCTCGCCCGTATCCGCGGGACCGAGTACGCGCCGCGCGGAGCGGAGCTCGATGGCGTGCGAGTCTACGCGAGCGACCAGACGCATTTCTCCGTGGAGCGCGGCCTGGACATCCTCGGCTTCCCCGCCGGCACGCTCCGCGTTATCGCATCCGACGAACGCTTCCGGATGCAGGCCGGGACGGTCGCGGATACGATCGCAGAGGATCGTGCCGACGGGCTGACGCCGCTGGCGATCAGCGCGGTCGCTGGGTCAACGAACACGGGCTCGGTCGATCGGGTGGTTGACCTGGCCGGCCTCGCGCGCAGCGAAGGTCTGTGGCTGCACGTGGACGCCGCCTACGGCGGCGCCGCGCGGCTCTCGCCGCGCGACGCCGCCCGCGTGCCCGGCCTGGAGCTCGCCGACTCCGTGACGGTCGATCCGCACAAGTGGTTCTTCCAGGCCTACGACATCGGCGCACTCGTGGTACGTCGGCGGGACGATCTGCACCGCACGTTCCACCGGGCACCCGAGTACTACGCGTCCAGCAGACCGGAGGACGACCCTCTCAATTGGTACGAGTATTCGATCGAGGGCACACGCCGGTTCCGCGCGTTGAAGCTCTGGATGAGCTGGAAGCATCTGGGAACGACCGGGTTGGCTTCCCTCGTCGAGGACAACGATGACCTCGCGGCTTACCTCGCCGCGCGGCTCCGTGATGCTCCCGATCTCGAGCTGGCCGTCGAGCCCGAGCTCTCCGTCGTGTGCTTCCGTCATCTGCCCGAGGGCTGGGATCGGTGGCCCCCGGATCGCGTCGATGCGTATCAGAACGAGCTGCAAAGGGCATTGGAGCTGGACGGCGCGGCCTGGGTCAGCGTGACCAGCTTGCGCGGCCATACCTACCTGCGGGCCGGCGTCGTCAACTACCTCTCGAGCGCCGGCGACGTGGACGGGATGGTCGCGGCGCTCCGTCGCCTGTCAGAAGGCGTCCTCGAACACGTCGACGACCGCTGAACCATCGAGGCGCAACCGCACGCTCGCGACGTCGAATCGCACGCCGACCGGCCGGAGACGCGTCTGTTGCAGGAAGGCCTCGCCGACCGCGCGGAGCTTGCGACGCTTCCGCGCATCGACGGCGTCGAACCCAGCCCCGAATCGGGCGCCGCGCCGCGTCTTGACCTCGCAGATCACGAGCAGATCGCCGCGCCGAAGGACGAGATCCAGCTCTCCGATCCGACAACGCCAGTTTCGCGCGACAACCCGGTACCCCTGCCGGACGTAGAGCGTTTCCGTCGCGGCCTCGCCGGAGCGTCCCGTTCCCGGCCGTGCGTCCACGCCCAGACGATATCGACGCCCACCGACACGGCTCGGGGTCCGGTGTCTCAGCCCTCCGTCGTGTCGAGGATGCTCGAGGCGTCCTCGCGCCGCAGCTCTTCCACGTTGACGTCGCGTCGCGTCATCACGCGGACGGTGGAGACGAAACGTGCGGGCCGGAACATGTCCCAGACCCAGGCATCGCTGAGCTCAACCTTGACCCATCCGCCTTCGAGCCGCTCGAGATCCACCTTGTTCGCGAGGTAGAAGCGTCGCTCCGTCTCGATCACGAAGGTGAACATCGGGAGGACGTCTCGGTACTCCCGGTAGAGCTCCAGCTCGCGCTCTTCCTCGAACCGTTCGATGTCGTCTTCCATCGGCGATCCATGCTCTCACGCGCGCTCAGGGTTCGCTCACGCGAACCCGGGGAGGGCGGATTGGCCCACCCCGGCGAAGCTGAGGCGATGGATCGGGGTGGGCCCGAGACGTTGGAGCGCCGCCCGGTGCGCCGGAGTGCCGTACCCCTTGTTGTGCGCGAGATCGAATCCCGGGTAGTGGCGATGCAGACGGCGCATGATCCGGTCGCGGGTGACCTTCGCGACGATCGAGGCCGCCGCGATGCTCGCCGCCACCATGTCGCCCTTCTTCACCCCCAGCGCGGGGCACGGCATCTTGGCCACGGGGAACCCGTCGGTCAGCACGTAGTCCGGGACCGGTTCGAGCGCGCGCACGCATCTGCGCAGCAGCGCGAGGTTGCTGCGATGGAGCCCGCGAACGTCGATCACGTTGGGTTCGATCTTCCGGATCGTGTACACGCATGCGGCCATGATGCGCTCACACTGCACCTCGCGTTGCTTGGCGGTGAGCAGCTTCGAGTCTCGGATCCCCGTCCGATCGAAATCGTCGGGAAGCACCACCGCGGCCGCGACGAGCGGGCCGGCGAGCGCCCCCCGCCCGACCTCATCGACGCCGGCGATCCGGACGAACCCCTGCGCGCGCAGGGTGGATTCGTACCGGTCCAGATCCTCGGCTACAGCCATCCCCATCTGCCCGGTGGCCATACCTTGACGAACGCCTTCCCGATCACCTTGTCGACCGGCACCAACCCGACGCCCTCCGGCGGCTCGAAGCGAGAATCGCCGGAGTGCGCCCGGTTGTCGCCCAGCACGTAGAGCATCCCATCCGGGATCGTCCGTTTCGGGAACGAACGGGTGTCCCGTTCCGGGTCCAGGTACGGCTCGTTGATCCGATCCCCGTTGACGTAGACCACGCCGGCGTTGATCTCGACCGTGTCGCCCGGCAGCCCGATCACCCGCTTGATGAAATCCGGGTTCTCCGGCTGCGCGACGCCGATGCCTTCTGCCAGCCAGTGGAGGATCCCCCCCACCGCTCCCCGCCCCCGATCCGGTGCGGGGTGCGGATCGGAGAAGACGATGACGTCCCCTCGGTGGATCGACGAGAGATGGGTGCAGATCCGGCACACGAGGACCCGGTCACCCTGCCGCAGCGTCGGCTCCATCGACTCGGACGGGATGTAGAACGCCTGGACGAGGAAGGTCTTGATGAGGATCGCGACGACGAGCGCGACGAGGACGAGGACGGGAAGCTCACGCCAGAACCCGGAGGCTTCGCTCCGATCGTTCCGACCTGGCGCTCGAACAGGTGGATCGCTTTCGGCCACGGCGATCGCCGGCTCGTCAGGGTCGTGCGGCCGGTCGGCCACCGGCTACCCCTCGGCCCGCTCCTCGGCTCCGCCGTCGAGCGTCGTGTCTTGGTCGGCGTCCTTCGCGCCCGTCCCCGCGTCATCCGCCACATCGGACCCCTCCTCGGCGTCGGTCCCGTTCACCGCATCTGTGCCGATCGCGTCGCCGGTCTCGATGTCGACGACCTCGACGTCGAGGAGCTCGGCGTCCGCCGTTTCGACGCCTGCAACCGAAGCAGCTTCCATGGCTGCGAGCTTCGCATCGTCGACCCGTCGCTCCTTGATGCGCGCCTTCTTGCCACGGAGGTCGCGCAGGTAGTACAGCTTGGCGCGACGGACCAGGCCACGCTGGAGCAGCTCGAGGCGAGCGATCGAGGGCGAGTGGAGCGGGAACGTCCGCTCCACCCCCACCCCGAACGAGATCTTCCGGACCGTGAACGTCTCGCGGATCCCTCCGCCCGAACGACGGATCACGACGCCCTGGAAGACCTGGACACGCTCGCGATTGCCCTCGACGACGCGGACGTGGACCTTCACGGAGTCACCCGGGCGGAAATCGGGGATGTCGTTGCGCAGGAAGGGCTGCTCGATCAGATCGGTCTTGTTCATGGCGGCCACCGAGTGTACCAGCGGCCTTCCGCTCGCCTGCCGTCGTTCGCCGCGGAGCTGGACCTAGCCGGATCGATCGTTCCTGAGATCGGGACGGTTCCGGCGGGTCTTCTCGATCGCCGCCTCGCGTCGCCACCGATCGATCTCGCCGTGGTTCCCCGATACCAAAGCCTCCGGAACCTGCAACCCACGGAACACCTGGGGACGGGTGTAGTGAGGATGGTCGAGGAGATGGCGCGAGCTGAACGAATCCTGCTCATGGGACGCTTCCTTCCCGATCACCCCGGGGATGAGTCGGGTAACGGCCTCGATCAGAACGAGCGCCGGGAGTTCACCACCCGACAGCACGTAGTCACCGATCGAGATCTCCTCCGCCGGCAATCCCTCGACGACGCGCTCATCGACGCCCTCGTAGCGACCGCACAGGACGGTGAGGTGAGCCTCGGACGACAGCTCGCGGACGAGCGCTTGATCGAGGCGACGGCCCGCGGGCGACGGAAGGATCACCCGGCCACGGTCCGGATCGAGCGACTCGACCCCCGCGAAGAACGGTTCCGGCTTCATGACCATGCCCGGCCCGCCACCGAACGGTGCATCGTCGACGGTGCGATGCCGGTCCGCCGTCCACTCACGGAGGTCGTGGACCTGCACCTCCAGCAGACCCGCGCCGATCGCGCGACCGAGCAAGCTCCCGGAGAGCGGCCCCTCCGCGACGGCGGGAAAGATGGTGAAGACGTCTATCCGCACGAGACGAGGCTACGCCCGTACGGGTGGGGCGGGGCGGTCGTTCGCACGACCGCCCCGCCCCCGAACGACCGGATGCCCGCCTCCCTAGTGCTTGAACGGCAATGACAACAGGGCCGCCGCCACCCCAACCAGCCGTCTGGCACGCACCCGGCGCTCGGTTGCACGGCGAGCTCCAAGCTGTCGGGCGCTCCGCGCCGACGCACCCTCGCGGATCCGTTCCTCGATCCGGTACTTCGCGAGCTCTCCGCTGATCATCTTCGTCACCACCTTTCGGATGCAGCCAACGTACGCCCGCTCGCGCCCGCCACCTATGGTGTGCGGCACCGATCAGACGTGTCGTTCGTCCGGATCGGCGTGTGACCGTCGTCACACGCCGATCCGGACGCTCCTCACGTTGCGCGCCCCCTTCGTCAAAGGGGAGGATGCGCACGACCGTTCGTCGCGGAGGGAGGACCGGGTGCAGTACATCGTGCTCGCCGTGATCGCCGTTGCAGCGATCCTGATCACGGTCGACACCATCCGACATCGCGCGGACGTGAGACGACGTCCAGACGTCTATCGGGCCGTTGCAACTGGGCTCGGGGCTCCGGCGCCGGCGATCGACGTCCCGCGCGTCCTCGAGGCGCACCCGGAGGATGAGGTGGACGGAAACAGGGAGGGCGTCTGGGCCTCCTTGTCGGAGCGACTGGACCCGACCGCCTTCCACCCCAAGCTCGCAGCAGGGACCGAGTGGAAGGTGTTCCGGTTGCCGTGGGGCGACGACTACGCGATCGTGGCCAACCCCACTCGAACCGTCCACTTCCGGCTGCAGCCCTCAGATGTGGAGTTGTTCCCCCTCCTGGACGGGTCCCGAAGCGTCGCGGACATCATCGTCGAGCGGCTGGACGAAGAGGGGGGCCTCGACGCCGACGCCATCGTCGAGCTCACCCAGTCGCTCGATGAAGGAGGGTTCCTCGACCCGGCACCGTTCGACACGGACACCGC
>WNGI01001826.1_pt1 | contig 18111 bp, 14 predicted proteins | sample 5400621 | NCBI WGS metagenome assembly WNGI01 (sample SAMN13153374, study PRJNA577476) | soil metagenome | isolation source: 20 cm soil or saprolite under Garry oak tree replicate 1 | place: USA:California | collected 2016-06-15
GGATGTCCTTGCGAAAATCCTTGAGCGAGACTTCCGCGCCCAAGCCGGCGCCGAAGTTCCAGACTTTATTCGCCCAGTTCTCGAATTCCTTGTCGTGGGTCACCCCTCGTTCGAGCGAGATCGCTTCGTACTTGGTCCGTCCGGGAGATTTACGGCCCGTGCTGGGATCGCCGCCCTCGCGGTGCTCGACCACTTCGGTGCTGCGCTTGAGCGCGCCGCACTTGCTCACGCCGGCGACGTATTTGCCGTCCCACTTGACGCGGAATTTAAAATTCTTGTACGGGTCGAAGCGTTGCGCATTGACGCTGAATTGAGCCATGATTTTCTCCTAAGCCTCGATCTGTCCGGCGATCTGTTGGATCTTGATGAGGACGAACTCCGCCGGTTTCAGCGGCGCGAAGCCGACGACGATGTTGACCACGCCGCGATTGATGTCGTCCTGGGTCGTGGTTTCGCGGTCGCATTTGACGAAATAGGCTTCCTGCGGCGTTTTGCCTTGGAACGCGCCTTGGCGAAATAGATTTTGCATGAAGGCGCCGATATTGAGACGAATCTGCGCCCAGAGCGGCTCGTCGTTGGGCTCAAAGACGACCCACTGGGTGCCGCGATAGAGACTTTCTTCGATGAATAAAGTGGTCCGGCGCACCGGCACGTATTTCCATTGCGACGCCAGCACGTCGGACCCTTCGAGGGTGCGCGCGCCCCAGACCACATGGCCGACATTGGGAAAGCTGCGCAAGCAATTGATGCCGAGCGGATTGAAGTCGCCGTTCTCTTTGTCGTTCAGCGCGATCGGTGTGCCCGCCACCGAAGTGCCGACCACGCCGCGCAGCGCCGCCTCGAGGCCTGCCGGCGCTTTCCACACGCCGCGCTCGGCGTCGGTTCGGCTCATGACGCCGGCGATGATGCCGCAGGGCGCGAAGTCGTTGAGACTGCCTTCCTGCAAAGGATCCGGAATGCGAACCAGCGGAAAATAAAGCGCGGCATTCTTGCGCACGATGCCGCTAAAATCACCGATCTTCTTCGTCGGGTAGTTGGCCCCAGCAGAATCCAAGTTCCAACTGCGCGGCGCATCGACGATCAACAGAGCGCGGTGGTCTTCGCAGAGCTTGGCGGCTTTTTCGAGGGTACCGGCGATCGGCACGTCGACCACCGTGTTGGGCACGGTGCTGGGCGCGATCACGATCGTTAACGGCGGGATGCATAAAAGGTTAAAGAGATCGGCTTTGAGCAAGGCATAAATGCCGGTCTTGTCGTTCTCGCTGCCTTCGACCTCGGCTGCCGCACCCGCCGGAGTTGTAGCCGCGACACCGTCGTTGCCGCTGGCGGCGGTCGCCGGAACGGTCGCTGCTGCGGGACGCGCGTTACCGATCGAAACCAGACGAGCTAAACCAGATTGCTCCTCCAAGATCTTGCCCACGAAACGAGCGCTGTTCGAATCGCGTGAAACGTTGAGAAAAATTTCCCGCGCACCACTGCCGCCGCGTTTGTCGCTGTCGAGAAATTTGGCGGGATCGTCGAAGATCGTCAGGTTGAAGAGATTCGCGTCAGGCGGCGGCGTGACACTGGTCGCGTCTTTGGTATTGTGATCCACGGTTGCAACCAAGTTACGCCCCCACGTGCCAGGGCTCGAAGCGCGCAATACGTTGGTGCCGCCGAGATCAATCTCGGCAGCCGCCGCAGCGTCGCCGCCGGTTCGAGCAGCGACGCGGACAACCAACGCCTGGCTCCCGCCGTTGGTGAAAAACTGGCGCACCGCGTAGCTCATCATGCTGGCGCGCCACAACCCACCGAAGATCCGTTCGTAGTCCGCCGCGCTGTTGACCTTGACCGGTTCATCCAACGGCCCTTTCCAAGCTCTGCCGACAAACGCGGTAATAGACGTAGGCACCCCGGTAATCGTGCGCACGCCGCTGGGTATTTCTTCTATATAAACTCCCGGATAACTCAGTGCCGCTGGCATTGCTCGCCCTCCCTTGCTTTTACGTCAACTCGGCGAATCGGTCGTCGATACGCTATTGATTAAGATTTGCTGAGAAATGTTTCGATCTCGTCTGACTTCGCTTTATTCAATCCGTAGATTTGTTCCGATCGCCGAATCATTCTGGCCGTGAGCCAGCCTTTCGCCGTCAAAGATTCCAATGCGGTCCCAACTTCATCGCTGCGCCATCGGCTTAGGGTGTCCGCAAACCACCACTTGAGAATGCCGCTCAGTGTGTCCTTCGCATCGGGATGTTCGACGCAGTAGGTTAAGATTTCTCGCTGCAGCTTTTCCTGTCGATCGCTTGGACTTTCAGTGAGCGCCAGTTGCGCCAACGAATCCTTCACTCTCGCTTCGGGAGAGCAAATCGAACGCCAAGCGAACCGACGCTGAAACATGCTGGATTTGTAGGAATATTATTCGCGCCGACTCCTCTGCCCACGCGGCAAAATAGCCGCAGCAAAGCGCCTTAAAATGGGCAAGTAGCAATCTGTTCGATAACTTAGCGCCGCGGCATTTGTACCGCGGGGCGGCATGAATGTGCCGCATCTGAGAGGCGGATGAAGCTACAGCTTGAAAGAGGCACGATCCAACGAATATTTTCGGACAAGTCTTTGTAGCGTGCGGCGGTCTTTACCCGCTGCCTTGGCCGCTTGCGTGATATTCCCCTGATGTCGAGCAAGCAAGTCAGCCACATACGTTCGTTCGAACTCGCCGACGATGTAAGATTTGGCTCGACGCAGCGACTCATGACGCAACATTTCCTTTGATTGCCCCTCTGCAAGCTCGATGTCGGCGGCATGCAATACTGCGGCTTCGTTCAAAAGAGCTGCTCGTTGAATGACCGCTTGCAACTCACGAACGTTCCCCGGCCAACGATAATTGAGCAGCTTTTGCCGCGCCGCTTCGGACAGACGGTAGCGCTCGCAACCCGGCTGGTTGCCATAAATATCTAAAAAGTGTTCGGCAAGATGGAGCACGTCGGCGCCGCGCTCTCGCAACGCCGGCAGTGACAGCGAGAGGACATTTAAACGGTAATAAAGGTCCTCGCGAAAACATTTGAGACGCACCTTTTCTTCAAGATCACAATTGACGGCGGCGATTACCCGAACATCAGCAATAATGGAACGCGACGAACCGAGCGGACGATATTCTCCGTTCTGCAAGAAACGCAAAAGCTTAACCTGAGCCGGTGGACTTAAGGCATCGACTTCGTCGAGAAAAAGCGTCCCGCCTTCAGCTTCCGCGATCAAACCCTGCTCCGCGGATGAAGCGTCGGTGAAAGCGCCTTTGCGGTGTCCGAACAGCTCATTTTCAAACAAATGATCCGGTAGCGCGCCGCAGTTGACTGGAATGAACGGTTTTGAATGTCTTGCTCCCTGGTAATGAATCGCCCGCGCGACCAACTCTTTGCCGCTGCCGGTCTCACCGGAGATCAATACTGTAGCGTCGGTTCGCGCCAAATTGGCGGCTTTATTAATGACCGCCAGAAATGGCGGACTTTGACCGATCAGCGGCAGGTTTTTTGACAATCCTTTCAATTGCGTGTTCTGAAACGCAATCTTTGGCGGCTTGAAAAGCAGCAACCGCTCGCTGCGCAACAAAAGTTCGTGTTCGAGCGCCGAGCAAAATAGAAAATCGTCGGCTGCTGCAAGCGCTGATTGCATCTCCGCGTTGCGTACTCCAGTGCGACAGCATAGGATCACGACGATCAGCGCGTCTCTCCAACGGACCCGGCAGCCCTCGATCAGTTGCCTGCTGCCGACATCGGTGGTTAGCCGCAGAAACACAATATCCGGTGCTAACGGGATCGCTGCCAAGTCAACGCTCGGCGGCAGTTCTACCAGACCATCAAAGAATGCGGCACGCGCGAGCAATGGGCGCAATGAATCGCATTGCCTCTCGCCACATGACAATGTGCGCTGGTTCAGCAATAGAGTTGTGCTCATAGCCTTAACCGATCTCTATCTCTAGGACCGAACCTCCTAATCGAATGTGAGATAATTCGAACAAGCGTTTTACTCGTCCACGCGAGATTTATCCGGACACCGACGGCAGCTTCACCCAAACGATTCGTCAAATCTCCCAGTCGGTATTGGAAATTAATATAAAGATTTGGCTGAGTAATATGGATTAAAAAAGCAACCAACGTGCCACGAGACTAACAGCAGAACGAATTGAAAATATTGGTGACAAATCTGTTAAACTATCGTCATGATTTACCGCTGCATGTAGGAAGTGGACATCAAATGACCGTAGAAAGATACATCTCTCGTTGGTGACACACAGATTTGTAGATGCGAATGGAACCGCGTGTATTTTGCTGGCGGCGCATTTTCCCGTGACGCAACGCAAGGTGTGCAATTGGTATGTTATGATGTCTAGAACGGTGGTCGAATAAATGCATCCCGAGACCTGCTTACGTTGACAGTTTTTCGACGATTGTGTTAGGCAGATTTTATGAAAGTGATCGATTCCACCGACGACCAAGCAGTAGAACCCGGCGCCAGCCAACCCTATGTAGATAAACTCAGAGCCGTTCTCAACATCTGCCGACGCATGAGCTCGATGACCGACCTGTCGTCGCTCCAAGCGTTGATCACGCGCGAAGCCAAAGATTTGCTGCAGGCGGACCGCGTAAGTATTTTTCTTTTCGATCGCGACACCTGCGAGCTTTGGTCCGCGATCTCCGAAGAAGGCAACATTATGCGCTTCGATGCGCGATTGGGCATTGCCGGTGCGGTGGCGATGACCGGGCAGACGATCAACGTCGATAACGCTTATGAGCACCCGCTGTTTTATAAGGAGGTCGACGCCAAAACCGGGTATCGGACTCAAACTCTGCTCGCCGTGCCTCTACATAATTTGGACGGGGCCGTTATCGGCGTCGGTGAGGCGATGAACAAATTGAGCGGATTGTTCACCGACGAGGACGCGGAAATCCTGGGGACTTTGGCCGCGCACCTCGCCGAGCTCATCGAGAACTCGCCGATCGGAACCGATCTCAAAACGCAAACATTTGGACCGGTAAACGATCCCGATACACGGCTGATCCATGAGCTGTCCACGCAACACATTGTTGGAATGAGCGATCGAATCCAATCGATCATTCGGCTGATCGATCAAATTCGCCCAACCTCCGTCGATGTCCTCATCCAAGGAGAAAGCGGCACGGGAAAGGAGCTGATCGCGAAAGCCCTCCACCTCACCAGCCCGCGCGCGAAGTATCCGTTTGTCGCGGTCAATTGCGCGGCCTTGCCCGACAACTTGGTCGAGGCGGAATTGTTTGGGATCGAAAAAGGCGTAGCGACGGGTGTTGACCGGCGCGTGGGCAAATTCGAAGCTGCTCAAGACGGGACACTGTTTCTTGATGAGATCGGTGATCTTAGTCTGACGGCACAGGCCAAGATACTCCGTGTTCTCCAAGAACGTTCCATTGACCGCGTCGGTGGCCGAAATCCGGTGTCGATCGATGTGCGCATCATTGCCGCAACCAACCGAAATCTTGAGGCCTGCACGCAAGAGAAACAATTTCGCGAGGATCTCTATTACCGCTTAAGCGTCGTCCGCATCCAAACTCCGGCGCTGCGAGATATACGCGGCGACATTCCGATCCTTGCCAACCACTTTCTGCAGAAGCATTGCGCCGCGATGTCCACCGAATCCAAGCAATTCAGCGCCGCGGCAATGGATCGACTCACCGCCTATTATTGGCCCGGCAACGCACGCCAGCTCGAAAACGAAGTGAAACGGCTGGTCGCTTCCGTGCGCGCTAAAACGATCACCGAAGAGCAGATCACCCTCCAAATACCGTCTCAAGCGGCTCAAGCGGCGACCGAATTCCGGCCGGAACAGGGCCAATCACTCTTCACAGCCATTGATGCGCTCGAACGCCACATGATCCAGGAGGCCTTGAAGCAAACCGGTGGCAACAAGCTCAAAGCGGCGCAGGCTCTCGGACTGAGCCGTCAAGGTCTGATCAAAAAACTCAAAAAGTTCGATCTCCGGACGCCGATCTCGTAGCGCAGTCGGAAAATCGACACAGTCGTAGATAGAACCATCGCTCCACTGCTCCATCACTCCGACGACCCACTCATTTACCGCGGCGTCTGCAACCACCTTTCGGGTTCCAACCCCGGCCGGTCTTTATATTTCTCGGCAATGGCACGAACCTTCGGATGATCAGCAGTGGTGATTTTCCCCTCCTTATATACGTAATTTTCGCCGATCTTCAGATCGCCGCCGCGCAGTTCTGCCGAGACGTGCAGTAAATACGGAAACGTCTTGCTGCGCCGGCTGTTGCCCATATGAAAGTGAAAGCTGCTCCAGTGGTGATGCTCGATGAAGTGGCGGTACGGCGTGTTCGGACACTGGTGCGGCTCGATCATCGCTGAAGGATGTACGCCGCCGTGAAAGCCGCGCACTTCGTACGCCGCTTCGCCGAGATATTTGGCAATGAATTTGTAAAAGTGCGTCAGCGTCTCGGCTTCATCGCCGCCTTCGAACTTCTTGATGTAGCCTTTTTCGATGAAGACTTTGACCGGTTGTTTGAAGGGACAAGGCACGCCGATATGGCGCGCCCAGATCACGCCGACCTCGTTGATGATGCCGACGCCCTCGGCGTCGCGGGCGCGTATCGATGACCATACACCCTCGGGAAATGGACAATAAACACCGATATCGCGGTAGTGCGCGTAATCTTCCGTGTCCTCCGGCTTTACGACGTAGCCTTCGATGTGAGAGCCGTTCGGATGCGTCATCACCCACTTGGCGCCGGGCTTGGCGAGCGCGTTGGCTTGAATGCGAATCTCGGAAACCAGCTCGTAGGGGGTCAATCCCCAGTTGCTCGAAAGCAGTGAAGCCGTCGTCGCCATGTTGCGCGCATATTTGATATTGCGCTCTTCGAGTATGTCCGGGATCTCGCGCAACTCCTCTTCATAGGTGAGGTCGACGGCATTGCTGATCACCACATCGGCGGCGCGCATGGCATTGGCGACAATCGGCGGCACCCGCCACGGTTTGCTCGGATCGGCGCCATCGCCCCAGAGAACCATCGGGCGATAAGGAATATCGCACCAGACCACCGTCCCATCCGCGCCGCGCTGCACGATCGCCGCGTGCAACCACGAGATCGTTTCTCGATCAACAATATTGATCCCACCCGAGAGACCGTCGTTGGCGGCAACCAGGAGCACGTTCATGCCAGGCTTGACCTTGGCGCAATTATCGATCATATCGGCGACGGCGATCGCCGCTTGTTTGGGAATCAATCGCATCGAGCTCACAACGTCCCCCGATTAAATTTTCGTTCAAGGTTCCAGGTTCAAAAGTTCAACGTCAGACTCGGCCTCTTACCTTGAACCTTAAACGTTGAACTTTTGAACGAATTCTTTAAGACGCCGCCTTAACCTGATTTCGTTCACCTTCAACCAACGGCTGATACCTCGCGCAGAGCGCTTTCCAGCCCTCGGCCTTTTTCTTGGCGCGCTCGATCGTCGTGTCCGCAAATTTTATGATCGGCGTGCGCGCCGGACCTGGGTTAACGTAGCCGGCGAATTCAATGGGCAGTTTTGCCGTGGCTCCCTCGTTGCCGCCAGGCCGCTCGCCGCCGGCCGCAGCCATGATTTCGCTGATGACCTGCAGCGCTTCTTGATCCTTTCCGGCTCTCACTAGATTTCGCAGATGGAGCACCGGCCACGGCCCCATCCACGCATCGATGGACCAACAGCCTGCTGACCCCATTCTGTAATACGGAAACATCTGCGCCTGATTCGTCATGACACTGATCTTGCCCCGGATGATGTCCATCAGCCGGACAAACTCGCGCGTATCGCGATGGCTGTCTTTCATGCCGACAATGTTTGGACACTTTACCAGTCTGGGAAACACCGAGACCGGAATTTTCACTTTGTGGTTGACCGGATTGTGATAGATGAGAAAGGCCAACTTGGGAAACATCTCTGCGATCTGCGTGTAAAAGTCAGCCATGTATTCCGGCGACTGCGCATCATAATACGGCACGCCGAGCAATGTCCCATCGCCGCCGATGTCTTGGACGAACTTCAACCGCTCGACCACTTCGCGCGCATTCGGGCTGGTTGCGCCGATGAACAGAGGCACGCGTTTTTTTACCGCTTCGACGGTTGCCACGGCCAGAGTCTTGTACTCGTCCCAATCGAGGTTGTAGCACTCGCCGAAACTTCCGGTGGTGGTGATCACGTCGATCCCATCATTGATCATCCGGTCGACGCCGGCCTTCAGATTGTCGACATCGATAGTGTTCTTCGAATTCAGATCGCCGGCATCCTTAGTCGAAAAAGACGGCATCATCGCCATCACGCCTTGGACATCTTTCGCAGTAACCATAGTGAACCTCCTCAAATCGCCACAGATTTGATAGAGACATAGCTGGAAATGGTCGCGGTTGTAAAGTCCAAGTTGCGTCGAGTTTCTCCAATTTGGTACATACTCGGTGAGGGAAGAGTTTAAACCGTTTTAACAGCGTGAACTTCAAGGAGACGAATCATGTCTATCCCTGCTGTATCTGAAGCAAAAAACCGCGAACAGCTCCACAAGAAATTTGCCGAGATGGGTCTGCGGGGCTACTGGCAGCTCGAACGCGACGATCACCGCATGGAGCCCAGAATCTGGCGCTGGAAAGAACTCTACCCGGTGCTCATGGAAACCAGCGAGGTGATTCGCATCGGCCCCGACTCATTCCGGCGCAATGTCGGTTTGGAGACCGGAAGCCGAACGGTTTCCTTCGGCTTCCAAATTGTTCTGCCCGGCGAGAAAGCCGCAGCGCACCGCCACACCAACAGCGCCTTGCGCTTCGTCGTCTCCGGCGGCGGCGCTTCCACGACCTCGGACGGCGAGCCCATGTTCATGCAGCCGGGAGATCTGCTCATTCAGCCGAATTTTGCCTGGCACGATCACGCGAACAATTCCAAAGAGCCGATCATCTGGATCGACGCATTGGACAGCAGCCTGGTAAATTACCTAACTGCATCGTTTCGCGACGAATGGGATGAGGGACTGCAACAACCCTTAACCAAATCGGACGGCACGTCACGGCGACTTTACGGCTCGATGCGCCAGCCGAACATCGAGCTCGGCTCCGGCGTGCCCTATCATTATAAATGGGCCGAGACGCTCGAAGCGCTCGAAACCGCGGCTAATGAAGGCGCCAACGATCCTTATGATGCAGTGTTGCTGGAGTATAAAAACCCGATCAACGGTGGCTCGACCTTTCGCACGATGACCTGTTACATCCAGATGCTAACGCCCGGACAAACGACCAAGTTCCACCGCCACACCGGCGTCACCCACTACCACGTCATCAAAGGTAACGGCACGTTCATCGTCGACCAGAAAGACGCAAAAGAGATCCCCTGGTCCGAACACGACAGCTTCACCCTCCCGCCGTGGCGCTGGCACGCTCATGCGAACCTCTCGCAAACCGAACCGGCCATTTTATTTTCGGTCACCGACAGACCGCTCTTGAAGATGACGGGATTGGATCGGCAGGAGAATGGGTAGCTAACCCGGGAATTGAGCGATTCTCGGCTCAAAGCCGAGAGGGTCTGAATCAATCACGCTAGCTTCCCGTCATTCCGGCGGAGGCCGGAATCTAGGCTATTTCCTCGACCGTGAACTGAAAACGAACCTGGATGCCGGTTTTCACCGGCATGACGACTTTTCATTTCGGCTGATGAGGGATTTCAACTGTCCCGAGAGAGGCATTGCTCTGTTTTTCCGTGTGCGTACAATCACCCACCAGTTCTCGTCTCACCGAAACGATTGGAACAATTTGAACGGCTTGAACGTTTTGAACGTGTTATTTTAATCGTTACATCGTCAATCGTCGGTAGAGCTGCGGCAAACGCTGTGGCAGCAATCTCACGTCGGCGAGTACTTCATAGCTGAAGTCGTCCATCATCGTTCTCAGATAATCGTTACCCTCTTTATCGACAGTGAGACAGAAAGGTTGGATTCCCTCGCGGCGCGCTTCGATGAGCGCCATGCGCGTATCTTGAAGCGCGTATGCCTTTTCCGACCCTTCCTGCGAATAGCCGCGGTCTTGCGGTCGCCCGTCGCTGATCAAAAACAGAAATCTTGATCGAGCCGCCGCCTGCGCAAGTTTTGCCGTCGCATGCCGGATCGCCGGCCCCATCCGCGTCGCGTGCAGCGGACCGACGCGTCCAAGTCTTTTGGCAATCTCCAAAGTGAAATCTTCCTCGATGTCTTTGATCACATAAAATTCGACGTTGTCGCGGCCGTGGCCGGAAAAGCCATAGACGCCGTAGCGGTCGCCGATCGCTTCCAGCGCGTCCATCATCAGGACAATCGCTTCTTTCTCGACATCGATAATGCGCCGGTGCGCTCGCTCACTCGTTGCGTCGCTGATGATCGATGACACCCCGCCGGCCGGTCGACCGATCGCTTCGCCTGTAGAGCCGCTCATGTCGAGCAGAAACGCGACGGCAACGTCGCGCTCGATTTTATGGTGGCGCCAAAAGATTTTTTCCGACGGGCTGATACCGACGCGAAGGTCTATGAGCGCCTCGATGGCCGCGTCCAAGTCGTGTTCCGCGCCGTCCGGGAGCCGCTTCTCTTTGCGGTGTATTTCCGGTATCACCTGCTCGAATTCATCACGGATTTGTTTCAGTAACCCACGATGACTATCCAACGTCTCGCGGTAGAAACTCATGTCGCCCGCCGGCATGGCCTTTTCAAATACCTTGCACCAACGGCTTCGATAAAAGTTTTTGTAAACGTCCCACTCGTCATAAACGAAAGTATTTGGCTGGTTCGCGGCTAACGGCCCGCTATCGTCGTCTGGCTGATTCGATAATTGCCGTGGTACGGTTTGCATGCGCGGGTCGCGCCGTTCAAGCTCGCGCATCAAGTTCTGCACCATTCTCTCGGTTTGCGGATCTTGCTCCTCTCCTTCTTCTTCCGAATCTCTCGGCTTCGGTGCTCGTTGGCTGCGCAGCAGATCCGCGAGCTCTTCGGCACTCAGAGACTTGCGCTGCTCGCGGGCGTTGATTTGCGATTGCGTCAACAGCTGCGCCAGCTCAGGCCTGAATTCACCGCGATAGTCCACGCCCTGGGGTGAGAGATATTCCCTCTCGCGCCCAATTAGCCGCGGCAGTGCTTCATTCGCGGCATTTGATTGGCTCTCCTGCGGACGGTTTGAACTGTTTGAACGTTTTGAACGGCTTGAACCTTCTTTCCCGGTTTCAAAAAGCACAAACTCATTTTCATCGAGATAATTGTTCTTGACCTTTGCCAAACGCGGGTAAATTCGCAGTGTCGCTTCAGCCGCGTCTTCCACGGTTGCGCCATGATCGGCGATCAATTGCATTAGCTCGTGAATTTCACGCGCGACGTTTCGCTGCTTGCGCGGGATTTTCATGCCGCTCTTTTGCCCCAAGCTCAAGCGGATCGTGAGCTCGAGCAGCGCTTCGCGTGCCGGAAGGAAAACCAATTCCGGACGAAGTTTCAAAGCGCGCTGGCGCAGTTCATGATAGGCCGGCGCAATGCCGCGGTACTCGTGCATGATGCGCGCTTCCACACGGCTGCTTTCGACGATGGAAAAAGTATCCAGGGCCAAGCGTTTGTTGGGAAACAAATTAAAAAACCGCGTCAACTCCGTCACGCTCGGATGATCGAAGTGACCTTCGTGCCCATGATCGTGATCGTGATACTCCGGCGGCGCAGTCAGCTTCGGCCGTAAATCGTGAAACTTCGTCGACGCCCGGTCGAATTGAAACTCGAAGCTGCCGAACTCCAGATGTCCGGCTTGCTGTGTGAGCATCACCTTGAGAAAAGCGTAGTTCTCAGGTTCAGTGTCGAATCGGTCAATAAAAGCGGGCAAAAAGATTGCGCTGCCGTCGCTCGTCGCCACGTCGGCGCGCGACCAGCCGATATTCTTTTCAACCAGGAGCTTCAAGTCTTGAAGATCGACTGCCCGCTCGGAGAGTGCGTCGCAATACATCCGCAATATTTCACGGATCGACGCTAGCTCGACCGCGGTTGCAGCTGGTTCTAACATTTTCTTATTTGCATGATTTGCGGTGAGTCATACTCAGCGATCATGGAAAGATCGCTGCGACGACTTCGTCCAGACTTCGCTGCACCTGCGGATCGTCGGTGATGCCCCAGGTCACCGCGACATGACACGCGCGGCGCGGCGCGATCCCTTCTTTAATCAGCCTCCCGGCATAAATCAAAACGCGCGTGCTCGCGCCTTCTTTGAGACCGTGCTCACGCAGGTTTCTTACCTTGTGACCCAGTTTCGCCAGTTGCGCGGCGTTCTCTTCCTCCACACCCGATTCGTGAGCGATAATTTTGGCTTCACGCTCCATATCCGGAAAATGAAACTCCAAAGCGACGAAGCGTTGCCGCGTGCTGTGCTTAAGGTCTTTGAGCACGTTCTGATAACCTGGATTGTAAGAAACCACCAGCAGAAAGCCATCAGCGGCTTCGACGACTTCGCCGAGCTTGTCGATGGTGAGCAAGCGGCGGTGATCGGTCAGCGGGTGGATGATCACCGTGGTATCTTTGCGTGCTTCGACGACTTCATCGAGATAGCAGATGCCGCCGACTTTTACTGCGCGCGTCAGCGGCCCGTCGATCCACGTCGTGCCGTGGGCGTCGAGCAAGTATCGGCCGATCAAATCACTCGCGGTTAAATCTTCATGACAAGCGACGGTAACCAGCGGCACGGCACCGTTAGCATGCGAGGCGCCCGCGTTCTGCTTAGCTTTGCCGCTGACAATCGTCAACGGCCGGCCGAGCTTCCACGCCATGTATTCGACAAAGCGGGTTTTACCCGTGCCGGTCGGACCCTTGAGTAATACCGGCACGCGCTGCCGGTACGCAGCTTCGAATATCTCGACTTCGTCGAAACTGGGAACGTAAAACGGTTCTTCTTCGATGATAAATTCTTCAATCTTGTATTGTCTGATTTGCTCATTCATTGGCATCAATCACTGTAGTCATTGTTGAAGATTGAACTTTGAACTTTTGATTGTCCCGCGCGGGCCCTATCCCAATCGGCGAGAAGCTCCTGTTGATGAAGCGTTGCCCGTTCAATCACAAAACCCGTGACGCGAGGCGGCAACCGTCCAGAAAATATTGCCAAGGTTCGAATATCGAACAACGCAAGGTCACTGCCATATTCCGCATGAAAGTGTGGAGGATTGTGATCGTCGAAGAACATTTTGATCACAATACCAAAGAAGCGACTGATCTCAGGCATGGAAGGCCCGGTCGCGTAGCGCGGGAAAAATGTCTTCGGGTTTCTTGCCGGTGACCTTAAGGTAAAGTGCATCCGGGCACAGGTCTATTTGTTCGCCCCAGACGAGTTCACCTGATGATCCGATACGAACCTGTTGGAAAAACAGCGGGGCCTGCCATGCGACAAACACGCCTTTGCCAACCGATTCCGAGAGGTCAACGGTTCCAGTTACCCCATCGTCAAATTCCAGCGCAACTCGATAGCCCGGCAAGGCGGTGACTTGGCAAATTCTTCTCATCGCTTATTCTCCACGCCCATACTATCCTATTCTCCTCAACACGGTGACGGCCTGCGCGCGAGTTACGGTTGGAAAGTCATCCAGGAAAGCATCCAACGTACGCCCTCCCTCGATATAATCAACGAGGGCTCTCACGGGAACGCGGGTGCCAACAAATGCGGCTGTTCCACCTAAAATTTCTGGATCGCGCTGCACAATTTTGTCCTCATGATTCATGGCGGTTACGACGCTGCTCGCAGCAGCGCTCGCTCTAACGGCTGGGGCAATTCGAGACGGAGGAAACGATCCGCTGCGTATCCATAGTCATCACCGCTTTCATCAACGACGCGCACATACCCGTGCGATTCCGCATCTTCATCAGGAATAACTCGATAACATGTGCGGCTGACGCGCATGGTTAACTCACAACCGCACGTCTACCCTGCCATTCAAGCGACGAAACCACAGCTGCATGGTCAGATTGAGGTCATTGTGAGTATTTCTTATAGATCGCGTCCGTCTTAGCCGCCATGATGAAGTCGTTGTTATGCATGTTTTTGATCTTGTGCGTCCACCACGTAACGGCCACCTTGCCCCACTCTGTGGTCAAACGGGGATGGTGTCCTTCTTCTTCCGCCGCCGCGCCGACCTCGTCGGTGAATGAAATGGCATCTTTGAAGTTTTTGAACTTGAACGATCTGTCCAGTTTCGGAATCCCGTCTTCGGTAATAATTTTCCATTCCGGTACTTGAGGCTGGAGCTCTTTGATCTCTTCTGTCGTCACTGATGGCGCGCCGACGCGGCAAGCTACGCATTTTTGTTCCGTCAACTCTTCCATGTTCATCCTCCGATTACACAGTTTCACGGTGCATCGATGCGGGCACAGCATGCTGTGCCCCTACACACCGATCTTACAGTTTCGGCATCACTTCTTTAGTAAAGCGCTCCATCGAATCCGTTACAAGCGCGTGGGGTACCGTGCCAATGTTGAACCAGGTCAGCACATGGGCGGCGCCGGTCTGTTCGGTCAATCTTTTGATTTTCTCGACACCGAGATTTGAGTCGCCGATCACCGCGTGTTTTTCGCAGACCGCTTCGAAATCAACCTGTGCGCCGGCGGCCGTGCGCAGTCTCGTGGGCAATTCGACGCCGCGCCGAGTCAACCATTCCGTATAATCGACGCGCATGTCCAGAATAGTTTTGAAGTAACTCATAATGCCCGGTTCGGAGCGCGCTTTCGCTTCCGCAGTGGTTGCCGCCAAATGCATCGGCATCAGCAACCCGAGCTCTCTGCTCGCGGCATCATGTCCGTGCTGCTTTAATCCGTCCCAATAAGCACGCGCATACTCGACAATCTGCTCCGGTGTGCGCGTGTGTATCGGCAGAAATATATTGATGCCCAAGCGCGCGCCGACTTCGACGCCGTCGATTGAGCTCGTCGCCATGTAGAACGGCGGAAGCGGTTTCTGCACCGGCTTGGGATTGACGATCACTTCGGGAATTTGAAAAAACTTGCCGTTGTGGGTGAGGGTTGGTTCCGACCACGCTTTGCGAATCACCTCGAGAGACTCGGCCATCACCTCATGAGTGGATTTATGATCGGCGCCGAAGCATTCGTACGCTCGGCTGTGCGGATGGCCGCCGCCGGCGGCGAAATCCATCCGGCCGTTGCTCACGAGATCGAGCATCGCCGCTTCTTCGGCGAGTTGCACCGGATGATGCACCGGCAAAGTGTTAACCGCGACGCCAAGGCGAAGCCGCTTGGTTCGCTGTGCCACCGCGCCGAGCACGACGTAGGGCGCGGACAAAAGCGAGAACTTCGGCTGGCAGTGAATCTCGGCGATCCAATAAGTGGAGAATCCGAGACGATCGGCCAGCTCGGCTTGCTCCATAAATTCTTCAAGCCGCGCCGTCGCTGACGATCCAGCCGGACATTGAATTTCGGTAAACAGACTGAATTTCACTCTTTGCCTTTCTCTTCGTCGGCGTTGACCCTACGAGAGCTATGACTTCTTGTTGCGTTTCTCGTTGGCTTCGACAACTCGATTAGCCGCTGCAGCCAACTGCTGAGTGATCGGAACGTCAAGATCGTACAGGCGCGCCAGCTCGGCAACCAGCGGAATGTCCTTGTTCAAAACGTTCCGGCCCGATCTCGGCAGCGGATCGCTGCCCGAAGGATCGAAGGTGCGCTGCCAGCGGTTGAGCACGCTTTCGTGGCCGATGCGGCGCATCATCTCCAGCGCTTTAGGATAGGGAATGCCGCCGGCCAACCCAATTTTGATCGCTTCATGAACGATCAGCGTCTCGGCGCCACCGAGCATGTTCTTGATCAACTTACCCACCGCGCCGGTGCCTAACGGCCCCATGTGAAAAATTTCTTTGCTCATCTTGAGCAAGTGCGGCTTGGCGCGCTCGACCAATTCTTCCGCCCCACCGACTACGAAAGAAAGATCGCCGGCACGCACCGTATCCGGCACGCCGGTCATGCACGCGTCGATCACGTGCACGCCTTGGGCGCTCGCGGCTTGCCCCACTTTAATCATCGTCTGCGGGAGTATCGAACTATGAAGCAACAACAGAGCTCCCGGCTGCGCGCTTGCTAAAACACCATCCGCACCGAGAACGCAATCGACCGTATCCTCATCGGTGCGCACGACGATGTCGATCAGCGTCGCTTCTGCCGCAACTTCTGCCGCACTGCCTACGACCCGCATGCCCAGCGCGCGCGCCTGTTCGAGCGCCGGCACGTGGGCATCATAGCAGACGGCGTTAACGCCGGCGAGATTGAGCCGTTCGAGCAGCGCCAGGCCCATTGCGCCGGTGCCGATCATGCCGATCTTTTCCACGTCTGGCTCCTGTGGGTCTAACAATGGTCAACGGTGCCCGTCTGGCACACTCTGTTAAGAATAAAATGAGGAGCTAGCGAACTCGATCGTCGCCATTCTTTATGGAATCAATAACCCAGCGCGTAGGCAACACGGCGCGGGTCGGCGCCGCCGAGCCAGCAGCCGTGTTCACGGTCGCGTACGATGACTTTCGCGCTGCCGAACGACCAGCGATCGACGACCGACACTTTGTGCCCTTTGTGGCGCAAGCCGTCGAGGGTCGTTTGATCCAAGCCTTCTTCGATGCGCAGTGACTCCGGCAGCTGATCGCGCGGCGGTGTGCCCGGTTGGTGGCTCCAGCGCGGCGCCTCGACGGCGCTCTGCGGGTCCATGTTCAAATCGACCAGATCGTGGATGATTTGGAAATTGGTTTGCGGCTGTTCGTCGGCACCCGGACTGCCGCCGACGGCGAAGACTTCGTTGCCGCGGAAAACCATATAGGTATTCAGCGTATGCGCGGGGCGCTTGCCGGGCTTGAGCGCGTTGGCTTTCTGCGGATCCAGACCGAAACTGCACAGGCGGTTGTTCATGATCACGCCGGTATCGCCGGCGATCACGCGCGAGCCGAACGGCGCGAAGACGCTTTGAATAAATGAGATCGCGTTGCCGTCGCGGTCCGCCGCGCAGAGATAGGTGGTATCGCTGCCTTGGTTCGCGGCGATTACAGAAGGCCGGTTCATAATCTCGCCGACCAACTCGCGCCGTTTAGCCGCATGTTCTTTCGAAATCAACAAAGATATCTTCGGATCGCCGAATTTTGGATCTTCCAGATATCGAATGCGATCTTCGAATGCGAGTTTCTTCGCCGCGACTTGGTAGTGAATCATATCCGCGCGGCTCATACTGCCGTCGTGCAGCGGCCAGCCTTCGGCGATGTTGAGCATCTCCAGAACCATAAACCCTTGCGATACCGGCGGTTGCTCGTAAACTAAAGTGTCGCGGTACGTCGAGCTCACCGGCTCCAGCCACTGACCCACGACCGATTGCAAGTCCTCCGGCGCCAGAATGCCGCCTTCAGCTTTGATCGTCGCGCAGATCTTGTCTGCGACTTCGCCGGAGTAGAAACCGTCGCGGCCCTTCCGTGCGATTTCTTCCAAAACGGCGCCCAAACCTTTTTGCACGAGTATTTTTCCGGGCTTCGGCGCGCCGAGCGGCCGTCGATAACAGCGATCGACCCAGGGAAATTCATTGCCGAACTCGTCAATGCTTTCGGCAAACTCCTGCGAGATCGGGAAACCTTCGCGCGCGATGCCCATCGCGTCGGCCATCAATCGCGATAAATCTTTGCTGCCGTACTTTTTGTGCAGCTCCAACCAGCCATCCACCGCGCCCGGCACCGCGATGCTGAGCGGCCCGGACTGGGGAATGCTCTTGAGCCCACGCTCATGAAAATATTCGATCGTCGCCCGCGCCGGCGCCGGCCCGCTGGAATTAAGCGCTTCCACTTTGCCGGTCTTCTTCACGTAGACCAATGCAAACAGATCGCCGCCCGGACCGCTCGCCTCCGGCTTGACCACCGCCATGACGAACGCGGCAGCCAGTGCGGCGTCAACAGCATTACCGCCGTCACGAAGCACGTTGACGCCGGCCAATGCGCCCAACTGATGACCGCAGGAAATCATTCCGTTTCGCCCCATCATCACCGGGCGTGCTGCCTTCGTGAAATTCATGGCGCTCCGATTCCAAGGATTCTCGCTGCGTTAACGCCGAGAATTTTTTCTTT
>WNGI01009760.1_pt1 | contig 18111 bp, 17 predicted proteins | sample 5400621 | NCBI WGS metagenome assembly WNGI01 (sample SAMN13153374, study PRJNA577476) | soil metagenome | isolation source: 20 cm soil or saprolite under Garry oak tree replicate 1 | place: USA:California | collected 2016-06-15
GTGATCGGTCTCTATCTCCTGATCTTCGAGCACAAGCAGGCGTGGAGCGTGCTCGTCCATCACCAGGGCGCAGTGACTGGGAGCGGCGGCTATCTCGGCGCCTTCCTCGCGGCCGCCCTGATGGCGATCTGGATCTTCTACGGCTTCGAGGCCTGCGGCGACGTCGCCGAGGAAGTCAAGGACCCGTCGCGCCGGATCCCGCGCGCGATGCTCATGACCCTCGGCGTCGGCGGCGCCGTGTCGGCGCTCCTCGTCCTTGCGCTGACGCTGTCTGTGCCGAGCATCACCGCCGTGACGAGCGGCGCCGACGCGGACCCGGTCAACACGGTGTTCGCGGCGTCTTTCGGGAACGTCGCGCACAAGTTCGCGCTGCTCGTGATCGTGCTTGCCTTCATCAGCTGCACGCTGGCCATCCAAGCGGCGGCCGCTCGGCTGCTCTTCTCGCAGGGCCGCGACGGCGTCCTGCCGGGAAGCTCGCTCCTGTCGCGGGTCTCACCGCGGTTCCACATGTCGCCGTGGGCGGTCGCAGTCGCGTTCGTCGTCCCCGCGGCGATCATCCTCGCGACGTACAGCCGGCCCGATGCCCTGACGAAGATCATCAGCTTCGCGACGGTCGGGATCTACATCGGCTTCCAGCTGGTCGTGCTCGCGGCGCTGCTGGCCCGGACGCGCGGATGGAAGCCGGGAGGGGCGTTCAGCCTCGGCGCGTGGGGCCTGCCGGTGAACATCATCGCGCTCGCCTACGGCGTCGGTGCGATCGTCAACCTCTCATGGCCGCGCACGCCGGGGGCGGCTTGGTACGACAACTACATCGTCATCGTCTCCGCGCTCGCCGTCGCCGCGGTCGGGGTGATCTACATGATCCTCCTGCGGCCGCACGAGAAAGGCGACTCGCCGGCCGGCGATGCGGTGCCGCCCGCCTCCACGGCGGCTCCTGCGTCCCCCTGAGCGTTGGACTGAGTCACTGAGGTCACGGGGCGCCGTCAGCGGCGCCCCCTCAGTCCAGCAGGCGCTGCATGAGCCCGACGTCGAGCGCCGGGACGATCTCGTCCGCCGCAGCCAGTCGTTCGGGCTTGAGCGTCCCGAGCACGGCGATGCACCGCATCCCCGCCCTCTTCGCCGCGGCGATGCCTGCTTCGGTGTCCTCGAAGACGAGGAGGTCAGCAGCGTCGAGCCCGCCGTCGAGCAGCTCGAGTGCGCGGAGGTAGCCGTCCGGGGCGGGTTTCCCGACGGGGACGTCCTCCGCGGCGACGACCACGCGCAGGTGACCGGCGAGCCCCGCCGCCTCGAGCACCGGCTCGATCTCGGCTCGGGCGGCGCCGGAGACGACCGCAACAGGGACGCGCTCCGCGGTGTAGCGCACCGCCTCGCGCACCTCGTCCGGGACCGTCGAGCCGTCGGCGGCGAGCTCCCGGTAGCGGTCGACCCTGCGCTCGAGCACCTCGCGCACCGCCGGATGATCCGCCCCGAGCCAGGTGCGCACGATCTCGGGGTCGGACAAGCCCGCGAGCTCGTCGAAGTACTCCTCGGCCGAGAGAGGCCTGCCGTATTCCGCGAAGAGCTCCTGGAAGATCGCAAGGAGGATCGGCTCGTCGTGCGAGAGCGTTCCGTTGAAGTCGAAGATGACTGCCCGAGCTCGCACGACGCCGAGGGATTATGGTCGCACGGGTGAAGCGGTCTGCCCGTGCAGTCGTGATCGGCGGCGGAGTGGGGGGCTGCTCGATCCTCTACTGGCTCGCCCGCCTGGGCTGGGACGACGTCGTCCTGTGCGAGCGCGCCGACCTCACAAGCGGGTCGACGTTCCACTCCGCGGGCCTCGTCGGTCAGCTCCGCGGCTCGCTCAGCCTGACCAAGATGATGATGGACTCGGTCGAGCTCTATCGCCGGCTGGGGGACGAGGTCGGCCTCGAGACCGGGTGGCACGAGGTCGGCTCGCTGCGGCTCGCGTCGTCGCAGGAACGCATGGAGGAGCTCGCACGCCAGGCGGGCTGGGCGAAGACCTTCGGCCTGCCGCTCGAGCTCGTCTCGGCCAACGAAGCGCAGCGGCTCTTCCCACCGCTGTCGACCGACGGCGTCCTCGGCGCCGCCTATCTGCCGACCGACGGCTATATCGATCCGTCCCAGCTCACCCAGGCGCTCGCCGAAGGAGCGCGCCGGCGGGGCGCCGAGATCTACACGAACACGAGGGTCACCGAGATCACGGTCGAGCGAGGCCGCGTCGGCGGCGTCGTCACGGACAAGGGCGAGATCGAGACCGAGATCGTCGTCAACGCAGGAGGAATCTTCGCCGGCGAGATCGGCAGGCTCGCAGGAGTCAACGTCCCCGTGATCCCGATGGCGCACGAGTACCTGATCACGAGGCCCGCCGGTGTCCCGCTCGACGTGCCGACGATGCGCGATCCCTCGCTGCTCGTCTACTTCCGCGGCGAGTCGGGCGGGCTCGTGATGGGCGGGTACGAGCGCCATCCTGCGCCGTGGTCGCTCGACGGGATCCCGGCCGACTTCAACGGGAAGCTCCTGGCGGAGGACTGGCCGCGCTTCGAGGAGCTGATGGTCAACGCAATCGAGCGCGTGCCCGACCTCGGCGACGCCGAGGTGATTCGCCTGATCAACGGGCCCGAGGCGTTCACTCCCGACGGCGAGTTCATCCTCGGCCCTTCGGACGTCCGCGGTTTCTGGGTCGCGGCCGGCTTCTGCGCTCACGGGCTCGCGGGCGCCGGCGGCATGGGCCGGCTGGTCGCGGAATGGATCGTGGAGGGAGTGCCGAGCCTCGATGTCTGGGAGATGGACTCCCGCCGTTTCGGGCGTCACTACGAGAGTCGCGAGTACACGCTCGCGCGCACGGTCGAGATCTACTCCACGTACTACGACGTGAAGTACCCGGGCCACGAGCGCGAGGCCGGCCGACCCTTGCGCACGTCGGCGACGTACGCGCGCACGCAGGAGCTCGGCGCAGCCTTCGGCGAGAAGTCCGGCTGGGAACGGGTCAACTGGTTCGAGCCGAACGCCGCGCGGGGGGAGGAGTCGCTGCGCCCGCGGGGCTGGGCCGGACGGCTCTGGTCGCCGGCGATCGGCGCCGAGCATGTCGCCTGCCGCACGACTGCGGCGCTGTTCGACGAGACCTCGTTCGCGAAGATCGAGATCGCCGGCAAGGACGCGCCCGAGTTTCTTGAGCGCATGTGCGCCAACCACGTCGCGCGCGACGTCGGCGCGATCACGTACACGCAGATGCTCAACCCCCGGGGAGGCGTCGAGTGCGACTTCACCGTGACGCGACTCGCCGAGGACCGCTTCCGCATCGTCACGGGCACCGCATTCGGCCGCCACGACCTCGCGTGGATGCGGATGCACGCCCCGGACACCGTCCAGGTCGAGGACGTCACCTCGAAGTACGCGTGCCTCGGCCTCTGGGGGCCGGCCGCCCGCGAGATCCTGCAGCCGCTGACGACCGAGGAGCTGTCCTTTCGGTACATGCGGGCGCGAGAGTTCGCCGTGGGCTCGGTGCCGTGCCTCGCACTCCGCGTCACCTACGTCGGCGAGCTTGGCTGGGAGCTCTACTGTCCGATGGAGTTCGGCCTCCGCCTCTGGGACACGATCTGGGAGGCGGGCAGCGGCCTCGGGCTCGTCGCCGGCGGCTACAAGGCGATCGACTCGCTGCGGCTCGAGAAGGGCTACCGCGTCTGGGGCTCCGACGTGACGCCGGAGGACACGCCCTTCGAGGCGGGGCTGGGCTTCGCGGTCAAGCTGGAGAAGGGCGAGTTCATCGGCCGCGACGCGCTCCTCTCCCGGCAGCAACCCGAGCGTCGGCTCGCGTGCCTCGTGCTCGAGGATCCGCGGGCGGTTGCGCTCGGCTCGGAGCCCGTCCGCGTCGAGGGCGAGCTGGTGGGCCGCGTGACGAGCGGCGGTTACGGATATACGGTCGAGCGCTCGATCGCGTACGCGTATCTGCCGTCGTCCGCCGCCGAGCCGGGAACCGGCGTCGAGGTGGAGATCTTCGGCGACTGGATCCCGGGCAGCGTCGCCGAGGAGCCGCTCTTCGATCCGGCCGGCGAGCGCGTCCGGGGCTAGGTCGGCGCATGGAGCCGGAGCAGATCGTCGAGCGCGTCTGGCCGGGCCGGCCGGTGACGATCGAGCCGCTCGGGGGCGGCATCACGAACCACAACTTCCGGGTCGACGTCGGGGACGAGACCTTCGTGCTGCGGATCGGCGGCCAGGACACGCAGCTGCTCGGGATCGAGCGCTTCGCCGAGCATGCCGCCTCGCGCGTGGCCGCAGAGCTCGGGCTGGCGCCGGACGTCGTCGCCTTCCTCGAGCCGGAGGGCTACCTCGTCACACGGTACGTCGACGGCGTGGTCGGGAAGGTCGACGTCGCGCAGGTGGGCGCCGCGCTGAGGCGGCTGCACGACGGCCCTCCGATCCCGAGCCGCTTCGACAGCTTCCGCGTGGTCGAGGCCTACTGCGCGATTGCCGCGGAGCGTGGAGTGGCCATTCCGTCGCTCTACGGCTGGGCGGCCGAGATCGCGCAACGGATTGAGCAGCACCGGCGTGGCGAGCCGCCCCGTCCGTGCCACAACGACCTGCTGAACGCGAACTTCATCGCCGAGGGGGATCGGCTCTGGATCGTCGATTGGGAGTACGCCGGCATGGGTGACCCGTTCTTCGACCTCGGCAACTTCGCGGTCAACCACGAGCTCGACGCCGAGGGCGAGCGACTGCTGCTCGAGAGCTACGGCAGCGGCGACCTCGAGGCGCTGATCCTGATGCGTTTCATGTCGGACTTCCGCGAGGCGATGTGGGGCGTCGTCCAGCAGGCGATCTCAACGCTCGACTTCGACTTCCGGGCCTACGCCGACGAGCACTTCGAGCGCCTCGAGCGCACGGCCGCGGAGCCGCGCTTCCGCGCTGCGCTGGGCACAGCCCGACGGTAGCCGCCGTCCCCGGCGGCCCGTACATTTGTTCGTGTGATCGTCGCCCACCTCGATCTCGACGCGTTCTACGCCGCCGTGGAGGAGCTCGAGAATCCGGCGCTCCGCACGCAGCCGCTCGTCGTCGGCGGCGACCCGCGTGGGCGCGGTGTGGTCGCGACCGCCAACTACGTCGCGCGCCGCTTCGGCATCCACTCCGCGATGAGCTGTGCGGAGGCGCTCCGCCGCTGCCCGCAGGCCGTCTTCGTCCGGCCGCGGCACACGCTCTACCGCGAGTACTCGCGCAGCGTCTGGGAAACCGTGCGTGGCGTCGTCCAGACGGTCGAGCAGACCGGCATGGACGAGGGTTACCTCGACATTGGGGAAGTGGCTCACGACTTCCTCGCGGCGCGCGCCGTCGCCGAGGCGGTGCAGACGGCGGTGCGCGCAGGGACGAGCCTGACCTGCTCGCTCGGCGTCGCGCCGTGCAAGGTCGTCGCCAAGGTCGCGAGCGACGCGCGCAAGCCCGGCGGGCTCGTCGTGGTGCCGCGCGGACGCGAGGCGGCGTTCCTCGCTCCGCTCGCGGTGCGCCGGCTGCCCGGCGTCGGGCCGAAGGCCGAGGAGCGGCTGGGGAGTGCCGAGATCGAGACGATCGGCGACCTCGCCGCGCTCACGGACGACGATCTGCGCCGCCTGCTCCCGGGCAGCGTCGGGACGATGCTCCGCGACCGCGCCCGCGGGATCGACCCGCGCGCGCTCGAGCTCGACACCGAGCGGATCTCGATCAGCGTCGAGAACACGTTCGAGCGCGACATCTCCGACCGCGAGCGGCTCCACGACGAGCTGCGCGGGATGGCAGCCGAGGTCGCGGGGGCACTGCAGCGCAGCGGCCAGGTCGCACGCACGGTGACGACGAAGCTCCGCTACGCCGACTTCTCCATCCGCAGCCGCTCGACCTCGTTGGCGAGCGGAATCGACGAGCCCGACACGATCGCCGACGTCGCCTGTCACCTGCTCGACCGCGGGCTACGCGACCGGCCGGGCGCGCTGCGGCTCGTGGGCGTCGGCGTCTCCGGCCTCGCCGACTTCCGCCAGCTCTCGCTCGAAGCGGTCTGAGGTCGTCCTACCTCACGGCTGCAGCGCGTGCTCGCGCTCGCGCAATTCGATCCGGCGGATCTTGCCGGTCAGAGTCTTCGGCAGGTCGTCGACGAACTCGATCCGGCGCGGATACGCGTACTGGGACAGGCGGGTGCGGACGAAGTCGGAGATCTCGCGGGCGAGCTCGTCGCTCGGCTCGTGACCGGCGGCGAGAACGATGAAGGCCTTGACCACGGCGCCGCGACGCTCGTCGGGCGACGCGACCGCCGCGGCCTCACGCACGGCGGGATGCTCGATACAGGCCGACTCGACCTCGAACGGGCCGATGCGGTACCCGGCGGAGATGATCACGTCGTCACTGCGGCCGGCGTACCACACGTAGCCGTCCTCATCCATCACGGCGGCATCCTTGCTGTGAAACCACTCTCCCCCGAACGTCTCACGCGCCGCCTCCTCGTTCCGCCAGTAGCCGAGCGGATAATGGGGGTTCGACCGGGCGCGCAGGCAGATCTCGCCGCGCTCGCCGCGCGGCACCTCCTCTTCATCCTCGTCGAGGATGCGGACGTCCCAGCCCGGCATCGGCCGTCCCATCGAGCCCTCGCGAACCTCCATCCACGGGTAGTTCGCGACAAGCGGATACGACTCGGTCAGGCCGTAGTAATCGAGCACTGTGACGCCGTACTGGTCCCGGAACCAGCGGATCGCCTCGGGGTTGAGCGGCTCTCCTGCCGAGCAGACCCGACGGAAGGAGCAGGGATAGCGCGTGCCCGCGTCGCTGATCGCCATCATCGACCGCATCGCGGTCGGGGTGGTGAAGACGTTGGTCGCTCGGTGGCGCGAGAGGAAGTCGAGCTGCAGGCGCGGGTCGAACCCGCCTTCTCGCTGGTAGACGCACTGCACCGCACCCAGGCGCCAGGGCCCGAGCAGCGGCGCGATTCCGGCCGCCCATGCCCACTCGCCCATTCCGTGGAAGCGCTCTCCGTCCTCGACCTCGTGGCAGTACACGAACTCCTCGTGGCCGAGGATGTAGCGATGCGCGTGGACGATCCCCTTCGCGAGCCCCGTCGTGCCCGACGTGTAATAGAGCTGTGCGGGATCGTCGGCTGTCGTGTCGGCTGTCGCGTGCTCGGCGGAGTACTCGCCAAGCACGTTGGCGGAGAGCACGACGATCGGCACGTCGTACCCGGCGAACCGAGGCGCGTTCGCCTCGTCGGTGACGAGTACGGCCGGCTCGGAGTCGCGGAGCCGGTGCGAGATGCCGTCGTCGCCGTAGAGGACCGACATCGAGAGGAGCAAGGCGCCGACCTTCCACGTTCCAAAGAAGATTGCCGCGGCCTCCGGGGTGGCCGGCAGCACGACGGCGACGCGGTCACCCCGTCCCACGCCGTGAGCCTCGAGCAGGTTCGCGGCCTGGTTGGAGAGATCCTGGAGCTCGCCCCACGTGAGCTCCCTCTGAGCTCCGTCGAACCGCTCGTGGATCATCGCGAGCTTATGTTGTAGCGCCCCGGGACACACCACACGTGCGCTGCGCAGATCTCCTCATAGCGGCCCACGATCGACCTCGAGTCTCGCGCGAATTCGGCCTCGCCGCAAGAGGTCGATACCTTGCCTAGCAGGGGCGGAGGGACTCGAACCCCCGACCTACGGTTTTGGAGACCGCCGCTCTACCAACTGAGCTACGCCCCTGTGCCGGTGGGCCAGTGTACCGAGCGCGTTTTCCCGCTCAGCCTCGTTTGAGTTCGCCCGCCTCCGGTTTCGAAAGCAGCGAAGTTAGGAAAGTCACAAATTGGATGGCACGACTGACGCTTCAGCGCACGGCCGCCGGCTTGGATGAAGAGTGGGCCGTCACGCGAGGGGCTGCGGAAGCACTCAAGTTTCGACTCGAACAGCAGATGCAGTGGCAGGAGGCCACGGCCGTGCGCGCGGGCCGGCAACCGCAGGTCGATCCCGACGGGGCGGAACTCGAGCGAATCGGCGATGGCGTCCGTGTCTACCGCGTCCACGAGGTCCCGGGCGTGATGGACGGCCGCGCCGCGCTCCTGACTCAGCGGCTCGTCAAGCGACTCGAGAACGCTTGCTGGGAGAGCGACGTCGAGGTCGAGTGCTACCGCTACACGGATCCGCGCCCGCGCCTCTGACTACGCTCCGCGCGTGCAGCGGCACGCGCTCGGAACGCTCTTCGCCGTTCTCGCGGTTGCGCTGGCCGCTGTTGCCGTGGAGGCCTTTGTGGGCGTAGACGGCGCCCGCCGCGCCATCGTCGGGATCGCCGCTGCCGCCATCGCGGCCTGGCTCGCCACGCTTTCGGCGAGCGCATTCCGCCGCCGGCGCTGAGGCCTCCTGAGGAGTCCGCCGGAAAACGCCGTATTCTCTCGGGTGTGGCGACGCGGGCCGACGAGACCCAGCAGCTCTGGCTCGACTTCCGGCGGACCGGCGACCAGAAGATCCGTGACCGGCTGATCCTCACGTACGCGCCGCTCGTGAAGTACGTGGCCGGGAGGCTCGGCTCCGGGCTACCGGCCCACGTGGACGAGGGCGACCTCGTCTCGTACGGCCTGCTGGGACTGATCGGCGCGATCGAGCGCTACGACCCGTCGCGCGACGTGAAGTTCGAGACGTACGCGATGGCGCGGATCAAGGGCCAGATCATCGACGAGCTCCGCTCGATGGACTGGGTGCCGCGCTCCGTCCGCGCCCGCGCCCGCAACATCGAACGGGCCATCGGCGAGCTCGAGGCGCGGCTGGGCCGGGCGCCGACCGACGAGGAGATCTCGAAGAAGCTCGGCATCACCGAGGAGGAGCTCGAGGAGAGCCTCGGCGAGATCGCCCGCTCCTCGATCGCGGCGCTCGACGAGCTCTGGACGGTCTCGGGCTCCGGCGGCGACCAGGTGGCGCTGATCGACACGATCGAGGACGAGGGCGCTCCCGACCCGCAGGGCACGCTCTCGGTCACCGAGCAGAAGGAGGCGCTCGCCGAAGCCATCCAGCGCCTGCCCGAGCGCGAGAAGCTCGTCGTCACGCTCTACTACTACGAGGAGCTGACCCTGCGCGAGATCGGCGAGGTGCTCGGCGTCACCGAGTCGCGCGTCTCCCAGCTCCACACGAAGGCGATCCTCCGGCTCAAGGCGCACATCGCCTCGGCCGGCGCGCCAGCCGCGATGTAGCGGCAATCTGCCGCGAAACGCGGAGATACGATGCGGCTCGAAGCGACCGAGGAGGACACGTCCCGCATGCCTGCCACCGAGCCCACGAAGATCCGCAACATCGCCGTCGCCGGACACCGCGGCGTCGGGAAGACGTCCCTCGTCGAGGCCCTGCTCTTCGAAGCGGAGAAGACGAACCGGCTCGGCAGCATCGAGCAGGGGACGACGGTCTCGGACTGGGACGAGCACGAGCAGCGGCGGAGCATGTCCCTGTCGGGGTCGCTCTGCCACCTCGAGTGGAAGGACCGCAAGATCAACCTCGTCGACACGCCTGGCGACGCGGGCTTCCAGGCGGACACCTACGCGGCGCTGCGCGTCGTCGAGGGTGTCGTCCTACCGCGTGCTCGAAGCGGCGCGGCAGCAGCTCTCCGACCGCTGCGTGGCGATCCAGCTTCCGATCGGCAGCGAGCACGAGCTGACGGGAATCGTCGACCTCCTCCACATGTGCGCCTACCTGGACCCCTCCGGCAGTCGCGAGGGTGGGCCGCAGCCGATCCCCGACTCGATGGCCGACCTCGTGCAGGAGCACCGCGAGAAGCTCCTCGACGCGGTCGTCGAGACCGACGAGGAGCTCATGGGGCGCTACCTCGAAGGGGAGGAGCTCGATCCGCAGGCCGTCGCCGACGCGCTCAAGCAGGCGGTGACGCGCGACGAGCTGTACCCGGTCGCCTGCGGCGTCGCGACGAAGAACCTCGGCACCACAGCTCTCCTCGACCTGCTCGTGGAGGGCGTCCCGTCACCGGCGAAGAAGGGCACGACGATCGAGTTCGGCGACGCGAAGCAGGCCGTGTTCATCTTCAAGACGATCGCCGACCCGTTCACGGGCCGCATCAGCTGCTTCCGCGTGCTCGCCGGGCCGGTCTCGGGCGACACGACGCTGGTCGACCCGCGCACGCACGCGAAGGAACGGATGGGCCAGGTGCTCCTCGTGCAAGGCAAGGACTCCGAGTCCGTCGAGGCACTCGGTATCGGCGACCTCGGCGCCGTGGCGAAGCTCAAGGACGTCGTCACCGGCGACGTGCTCGTCGACCACGAGGTTGCCGTCGAGCCGCCCCACATCGACTTCCCCGAGCCGGTCATGAGCTTTGCCGTCACGCCGAAGGCGAAGGGCGACGAGGAGAAGATGGCGACCGGCCTCCGCCGGCTCCACGAGGAGGATCCGACCCTGCTCCTCCGCCGCGACCCGCAGACCGGGGAGCACCTGCTCTCGGGCCTCTCGCAGATGCAGGTCGAGGTCGCGGTCGACCGGCTCAACTCGCGCTTCCACGTCGAGGTCGAGCTCCACCCGCCGCGCGTGCCGTACAAGGAGACGATCCGCAAGGAGGCGCGCGCGCGGCATCGGTACAAGAAGCAGACGGGCGGCCGCGGCCAGTTCGGCGACTGTGCGATCGTGCTCGAGCCGCTGCCGGCGCAGGACGGCGAGCTCGGCTACGAGTTCGTCGACAAGATCGTCGGCGGCGCCATCTCGCAGAGCTACCGTCCCGCCGTGGACAAGGGCGTGCGCGAGGCGATGGAGCACGGCGAGCTCGCGGGTGCGCCCATCGAGGGTGTCCGCGTCCTGCTCGTCGACGGCATGGAGCACAACGTCGACTCCTCGGAGATGGCCTTCAAGATCGCGGGCTCGATGGCCTTCAAGGAGGCGTACCAGCAGGCGGATCCCGTGCTGCTCGAGCCAATCATGGAGCTCGAGGTGACGGTGCCCGACGACAACGTCGGCGCGGTGAACGGTGACCTCAACTCGCGGCGTGGCCGGCTGCAGGGGATGGAGCCGGCCGGCGGCATGACGACGATCAAGGCCGAGGTGCCGATGGCCGAGATCCTCACGTACTCGCAGGCGCTGACCTCGATGACCGGCGGCCGCGGCGACTACTCGATGCACTTCCTCCGCTACGAGGAAGTGCCGACGCACGTCGCGCAGAAGATCATCGAGCAGACCAAGCGCGAGCGCGAAGAGGCCAAGGTCTAGTGGCGGACGAGGAGCAGACGGCCGAGGCGAAGAAGGATCACGAGCCACCCGCGGGGGCGGAGACGACGGCGCGCTGGACGGGCGGCGCGAAGCCGATCGGCTACACCGCAACCGCGAAGTGGCTCGTCCTGCGCAAGAAGGAGAAGCCCTCCGCCGAGATCTTCTCCGTCTCCTACGTCGCCGACGGCGGCGACAAGACCCGGCCGGTGGCGTTCGTCTTCAACGGCGGGCCAGGCGCCTCGTCGGCGTACCTGCACATGGGCGCCGTGGGGCCGCAGCGCGTCGCCTTCCCCGCCGACGGGACGCTGCCCGGGCTGCCGCCGCAGCTCGTCCAGAACGAGTCCTCGTGGCTCGCGTTCGCCGACCTCGTCTTCGTCGACCCGGTGGGCACGGGCTTCAGCCGCATCATCGAGCCCGACCAGAAGCGCGACGGGGAGAAGAAGCCCGAGCAGCAGGGCGACGGCGACAAGCCGGATCCGGACGAGTACTTCGGCCAGAAGCGCGACCTCGAGTCGATGTGCGAGTTCATGGCGCGCTGGCTGTCCGAGAACGACCGCTGGAGCTCTCCGGTCTTCATCGCCGGCGAGAGCTACGGGGGCTACCGCGTCGGCCGGCTCGTGCGAATGCTGCAGGAGGAGACCGGCATCGGCCTCAACGGCGCGATCCTGATCTCGCCCGCGCTCGAGCTGACCGGCCTCGCTCCGAGCGACTACAGCGTCACCACCTGGGTCGACCTGCTGCCGACGATGGCGGGTGGCGCAGCCTTTCACGGACGCTCGCGCGCCCTCCCGGCCGGGACGTCCCTCGACGAGGTGCGTGCAGCCGCCGAGGAGTTCGCGAGCGGCGAGTACGCGACCTTCCTCATCCGCGGCGCCTACCTCGGGGTGCCCGAGCGGGAGCGCACGCTCGAGCGGCTGGCCGACTTCCTCGGCCTCCCACTCGAGCTCGTGACGCGCGCAGAGGGACGCGTCTCTCCCTTCGTCTACTCGCGCGAGCTGCTCCGCGACGAGCGGAAGGTCGCCGGCTTCTACGACGTGACGATCACCGGCACCGATCCCTTCCCCGATAGGCCGGAGCCAGGGGCGGCTCCTGATCCGACCCTCGCCGGGATCTCGCCGGCGTATACCGCGGCGGTCAACCGGCAGCTCCGCTCCGAGATCGGGGTGCGCACCGACCGCGAATACCGCCTCCTCAGCCTCGAGGTGAATCAGGCGTGGAAGGAGGACACGAAGCGGCACTTCTTCGCGCCGCCCGAGGGCGCGACCGACTCGTTCCGCTATGGGATGGCGCTCAACCCGCACATGCGCGCCTTCCTCACGCACGGCCGCTACGACATGGCGACGCCGTACTACGCGAGCGATCGGCTGCGCAACCTGATGCGCCTCGATCCGGACACGTCCGGACGGCTGACCGTTCGCCACTTCGAGGGCGGGCATATGTTCTACGCGTGGGAGGAGAGCCGCCACGCGTTCACGGCCGCGATCGCGGAGTTCGTCGCGGGCGCCCTGGCGGGCTGACCGACAAGTCGCGCAGAAGCGGTCGCCGCCGCGGGACACCTCCTCCGCGCACATGTCTCGGTGCCAGGCACCGAGACGTGGCCGTGGCGGACCTGTTCGAACAGGATTCCGCTGCACGTCGGCAGTTATGCGAGAAGCAACTCGTCCCTTCGAGCCACGTCCTGGTGCCTGGCACCGGGACGTGGCCCCTAGGGACGGGTCAGATCTGCTGCGGCGGCGCGTCGTCCGCCGCGCTGTCGCGCAGGTGCGCGAGCACGTCGGCGACGTCTGCGAGCTGCTGCTCGAGGTCGCGCTGGAATCCCTCCAGCCGCTCGATCAGCTCCGCGCGGCTCGGAAAGCCGCCGCGGAAGAACATCCGGGGGCCACGCCCCCGTCCATGATGACGGTGGTGCATTTTCACCTCCTCTCCTCGTACCGTGCGAGAAAGCGGGCGGTGCGCTCTTGTGAGCGCCGCAGCGCCTCGGCCCAGTGGTCGAGCAGCCGTTCGCCCGCAGGTGTGATCGCGTAACGGCGCTTCGCGGGCCCGGGGGAAGACTCGTCCCACTCCGAGGAGACGAGCTCCTCCTCCTCGAGCCCGCGCAGGAGCCGGTAGAGGTTCCCCATCTCGATGCGTGCCTCGCCGGTCAGCTCCGGCAGCCGCTCGAGCAGGTCGTAGCCGTGCGCCGGACGTTCCCGCAGAAGGAGCAGGAGCGCCGGCTCGGCGAACCGCTCGACCCGGGCGAGGACGCGCCAGCGGCCGCGGTGATGGCGGCGGGAACGCGGCCCTCTCATCCAGCCTGCACATACGTTACATGTAAAACACACATGTAAGACACACTAGCGATTCGAGAGGATCTTGCGCAACCCTGGCTAAACTCGGATGCGGATGAGGGTGACGAAAGTCGCAACCACGCAGTCTTGCGCCGTGTGCGAGCGGACGCTGCTGATGGGCGAGCGAGCCGTGAGCTTTGCTCCGACGGAGGGCGCTGAGCTCGTCGACGTCTGCCCGCTCTGCCAGGAGCTCGCGACCGAGGCGGGCTGGATCAAGGAGGGCGCGCCGACGACGCCGACGCTCGAGAACGGCCGCCGCCGCCGTCGCAAGCGCAACCTCGTCGAGTTCCTCGGCCTCACCCGCACCTCCGACGAAGGCGCGCTGGCGCGACAAGAGCCGATCCTGCGCAAGCTCTCCGACGGCGAGGTCGCGCTCCTCGAGGCCGCAGACCTCTTCAACGGCAGCGCCTACCGGCGCACCGTCGGTGGCATCGCGAAGAGCCTCGGCGATCCGAACGCGAGCATCGTCCCGCTCTCGGGCACGTCCGGCGAGCTCGCCGTGACCGTTGCCTGGGAGCTGTCCTGGTACCAGTACCGCGTGAGCCCCGATTCCTCCGGCCAGCCCGTGCGGCTCGAGCGGCGCGGCCACGAGCTCGCCGAGCTCGACGACGGCTTCAAGGACTGGAACGCGCAGGTCGAGGACGAGGGCCGCCTCGTCCCCGAGATCGCCCGGCTCTAGCTCGTTCCCGGAAAGGTTCCGAGGGTCAGGTGGAGCGTCTTGTGCGCTCCCTTCTGCGTCACGATCCCGAGCGCGACGGTGGTTCCCGGCTTGAGCTCCGAGACGACGCTCGTCAGATCGTCGACGGTCGGCGTCCGGCGGCCGTTGACCGACGTGATCAGGTCGCCGGAGACGAGGCCTGCCCTCGCGGCTGGCCCGCCTGCCGTGACGCCCTGGACGAGGACGCCGGCGCCGTTCGTGTCACCGATCTGGACGCCGAGGTAGGCGCGATGCGAGTTGACGACGTGGCCGAAGCGGATGATCTGCGTCGCGATGTCCCGGACGAGGTTGCTGGGGATCGCGAAGCCGATGCCGGGCGCCGCGGTGCCGCCGAGCTCAGGGTCGATGGCGGCGAGGGTGGGGATCCCGATCACGCGGCCCTGCAGGTCGGCGAGCGCGCCGCCCGAGTTGCCCGGATTGATCGCGGCGCTTGTCTGGATCACGAGCGGCAGCGCGACGCCGTTCCCCTCCGAGACGCCCTGGCGGAAGGCGCTGACGATGCCGTCGGTGACGCTCGAGCGCAGCCCCAGCGGGTTGCCGATCGCGATGGCGAAGTCACCGACGTCGAGCTTGCTCGAGTCCGCGAACGCCGCCGGTGTGAGCTTCTCCCCCGAGACCCTGACGATGGCCAGGTCGTCCGGAGCGAAGCGGCCGACGAGCGAGGCGCCGTAGGAGTGCGCCCCGGCCGTAACGGCGAATGGGCCGCCGCCGCTGACGACGTGGTTGTTCGTGACCACGTCGCCGTCCGTGTCGAAGACGACGCCGGAGCCGAGCCCTTGGGAGCTTTGGATCTGGACGACGGACGGCGAGAGCCGGTGCACGACGGCCGTGATGGCGCGCTGGAAGGCGAGAGCTGCCGCCGCGGGCCGAAGCTGCGCGTGGCTCGTCTGCGGCGGGTTGTGCGACGACGGGCCGCCGCCGAGCGACACCGCGGCGACGACCGCTCCGGCCACCGCCGCGCCGGCAAGCGGAGCGATCCACCAGATGTGCCGGCGCAGCATGGGTCTCCTTATACCGAGGGCCTGGGCTGGTATCCGCCGGTGTCCGGCCTACAATCAACGGGCGATGATCTATTGCGTCATTCCCCGCGAGCTCGCCGACGAGCTCTACGACAAGATGGTCGACTACTACAAGGACAACCCGAACGTGACCGTCATCGTCGATCGGCGTGAAGGGCATGACCGGCGCACAGAAGGTGAGCAGCGGCTCGAGGACTCCGAGCAGCGGACGGTCCGTGACCGCCGCCGCGCGCACCCGGGGAAATTCCCCGATGTCGACTCCCCACCGGAGTAGCGCCCGCTAGTCTCGCCGCATGGCGACGACTACGAGCACGACCTTCAAGAACTTCATCGGCGGCGAGTGGGTGGACGCCGTCTCGGGCGAGACCTTCGAGAGCACGAGCCCCGCGAACGGCGAGACGATCGGTGTCTTCCCGCGCTCCGGCGCCGAGGACGTGGACCGCGCGGTTGCGATCGCGAAGGAGGCGTTCGCGGAGTGGCGGCTCGTGCCGGCGCCGAAGCGCGGCGAGATCCTCTTCCGCCTCGCGCGCCTGCTCGAGCAGGAGAAAGCCGGGCTCACCGACCTGATGACTCGCGAGATGGGGAAGGTGAAGGCCGAGGCGGGCGGCGACGTCCAGGAGGCGATCGACATCACGTACTACATGGCCGGCGAAGGCAGGCGCCTCTTCGGCCACACCACGCCGTCCGAGCTGCGCGACAAGTGGAACATGAGCGTCCGCCAGCCGATCGGCGTGGTCGGCGCGATCACGCCGTGGAACTTTCCCGTCGCGATCCCGTCCTGGAAGCTCATCCCGGCGCTCGTCTGCGGCAACACCGTCGTCCTGAAGCCCGCAACCGACACGCCTGCGCTGGCCGAGCGGTTCGTCGAGCTGCTCGCCGAGTCGGGCATCCCGAGCGGCGTGGTCAACATCGTCCACGGGGGCGGAGGAACCGTCGGCGAGCGGATGGTGCGCCATCCCGACGTCCGCGTGATCACGCTCACCGGCTCGCGCGAGACCGGTGTCGAGGTGCTGAAGGCGGCGGCCGAGACGCTCACGCACGTCCATCTCGAGCTCGGCGGCAAGAACGCGATCATCGTCCTCGACGACGCGGACCTCGAGCTCGCAGTCGACGGGATCCTCTGGTCGGCGTTCGGCACGTCGGGCCAGCGATGCACCGCAGCCTCGCGCGTGATCGTCCAGAAGGGCGCGTACGACGCGCTCCAGTCGCAGCTCGTCGAGCGCGTCGAGAAGCTGCGGCTCGGACCGGGGTGGGAGGACGACACGGACATCGGCCCGGTGATCAACCGCACCGCGCTCGAGAAGATCGACTCCTACACCGGGATCGGCAAGGACGAGGGCGCGAAGCTCCTCACCGGCGGCGAGATCGCGGCCGACGGCGACCTCGGCAAGGGCTTCTTCTACCGCCCGACCATCTTCGCGGACGTCGATCCGCAAATGCGGATCGCGCAGGAGGAGATCTTCGGCCCCACGACCGCGCTCATCCCGGTCGCCGACCTCGACGAGGCGATCAGCGTCTCGAACGGGATCAAGTACGGCCTCTCGTCCTCGATCTTCACGCGGGACGTCAACGCCGCCTTCCGCGCGATGCGCGACCTCGAGGCCGGCATCACGTACGTCAACGCCGGCACGATCGGCGCCGAGGTGCATCTCCCGTTCGGCGGCACGAAGGACACCGGCAACGGCCACCGCGAGGCGGGCCAGGCGGCGCTCGACGTGTTCACGGAGTGGAAGTCGATCTACGTCGACTACTCCGGCCACCTGCAGCGGGCCCAGATCGACACCGACCCGTAGGCCAGGCGGCCCGTGCTTCATTGCGTTAGGAGCTCTAGCCGGGCCGCTCGACGCGGCCCTCGGTGACGGCCCAGGCGTCGCGTTGCTCCACGACGAGCCCTTGCGCGTCGAACCGAAGGAGCGAGATGCCCGCGAGCGTCACGTCCTCGCCGCTCTCGCGCGCGAAGGTCCACCACTCGACGGCGGCGCGGTCGCCGTCCACGAGCGGCTCGCCGAACCAGGGCTCCGCCCATTCCGTGTCGGCGAGCGCCCGCTCGACGTATTCGCGCGGCGGCTCGTGCGAGCGGAACGGATGGGAGAGGAAGAGGCGGCAATCGTCGGCGTAGAGCGCCACGACGGACGCTGCGTCGAGCTCGCTCCAGCCCCGCTGCCACGTCTCCGCCCAACGCCGCGCCGCCACGTGCGTGTCCACCTGTCGAGCTTATGTAAACGTGACCGCATGAACCGCAAGCTGATCGTGTTCGTGCCGCGCGAGGCGCTCGACGCCGTGCGCGCGGCGATCTTCGAGGCCGGAGCGGGACGGATCGGCGACTACGAGCGCTGCTCCTGGTACACGGAAGGAACCGGGACGTTCCTGGGCGGTGAGGGAACGTCGCCGAGCGTAGGGCGGGCGGGGCGCGAGGAGCGCGTGGCCGAGCTGCGGCTCGAGACCGTCTTCCCGGCCGAGCGGCAGGCCGAGGTCATCGCCGCGTTGCGCCGCGCGCACCCGTACGAGGAGCCGGCCTTCGACATCTACGAGCTGGTGTCGTGAAGGCCCGGCTCTTCACCGACGGCGGCGCGCGCGGGAATCCCGGCCCTGCAGCGTTCGGCTACGTGCTCGAGGCCGAAGACGGGACGGTGCTCGCTGCCCACGGCGAGGCGATCGGCGTCGCGACGAACAACGTCGCGGAGTACCGCGGGCTCGTCGCCGGCCTCGAGCGGGCGGCGGAGCTGCAGGTGCGGGAGGTCGAGGTCGTCTCCGACTCCGAGCTGCTCGTGAAGCAGATGAACGGCGAGTACCGGGTCAAGAACGAGGCGCTGCGGGAGCTCTCGCTCGAGGCCGCGCGCCTCGCGCGGCAGGTGGGAAAGGTGCGCTACACGGCCGTT
>WNGI01001827.1_pt1 | contig 18110 bp, 19 predicted proteins | sample 5400621 | NCBI WGS metagenome assembly WNGI01 (sample SAMN13153374, study PRJNA577476) | soil metagenome | isolation source: 20 cm soil or saprolite under Garry oak tree replicate 1 | place: USA:California | collected 2016-06-15
ATGGGAGGCGGCCGGACAGCCGCCCCCCGGGTCACGGCCTGGTGAAGGCACCTCGATCGGCAGGCGGCGCCTGAGCACCGGGGAATGGATCGAATGGCCGCGGTACGCGGTTGGCAGCCCGTCGCCAGACTTCGACGGTGACATCGAATACGCGCCGCTTTGGGCGGGCGAGTCGTGCAGCGTCGTCAACGACATCAAGCCGGCCGCGGAGATCATTCACGACCTCGTCCGCGATGCGCAGGCCGCGCTTGAGCAGCCCGGCGCCTGATCTCACATCGCTCGCCGAAAGATCGGTGCTCGACCGGCGACTAGTCCAGCAGGAGCAAGGCACATGCCAGTTGGAAGCCTGGATTCGAACGGCTTACCTCGCCGCCGGTTGACGGCCCGCAAGGCTTCTGAATTTTCGGTCCGCACAGCTGCCGCGGAGTCCTCGTTCTGACGCGCAGACCGCCTCGCTGACGAAGGGGTCAGCGGGCCGCAGCGAGCGCCGCGGCGAGGGCGCAGCCGGGACGGTGCCCATGGCCCTCCGGAGGTGCAACGCCTGCGCATTCCGGGCAGGCTCCAAATGAACCCACCGGCGTCAGACCGGCCCATTGATGTTTGTCCAGCAGACGGCGCAGCTCGGCAATCTCAGCCTGGAGGCGGCGGACCTCGTCGTCACTCATAGCTCAGACAGCTTAACGGCCAGACCTCACCCCTCCCTGAACCCATTCCGCCGTGGTCGTTCGTGCTGTGAGCGTCACATCCACGCGGATTGATCCGTCAGTTTGGTATGACGCCCCGACAGGAGAATTGCAAGATGGACCTTGAGGACTGGCCCACCGAGCGGTTCGAGGAGAACCGCAGCCATCTTCGGGCCGTGGCCTACCGAATGCTCGGCTCGCTCGATGAGGCCGACGATGCCGTCCAGGAAGCGTGGCTGCGACTGAGCCGTGCCGACACCAGCCGCGTCGACAACCTGCGGGGATGGCTGACCACCGTCGTCGCCCACGTGTGCCTCGACATGCTCCGCTCGCGTAAGTCGCGGCGAGAGGAGCCGCTGGGCGCGGAATTGCCAGAACCGGTGCCAGGCCCCGAACACGAGGTGATGGTGGCCGACTCAGTCGGTCTGGCCCTGCTGGTGGTGCTCGAAACTCTTACACCGGCCGAGCGGGTGGCCTTCGTGCTGCACGACCTGTTCGACCTGCCCTTCGACGAGATCGCCCCGATCGTTGGCCGCACGCCCGCCGCCGCCAGGCAGCTCGCGAGCCGTGGACGGCGCCGGGTGCAGGGAGGCACTGCCGTTAGGGGCGGCAACCACACGCGCCAGCGCGAGGTCGTCGACGCCTTCCTTGCCGCTTCGCGCGGTGGTGATCTGGACGCCCTGCTGGCGGTGCTCGATCCGGACGTCGTGCTGCGCTCAGACGGTGCCGCCGTGCGGGTCGGGGCGGCGAGCGAGGTCCGCGGAGCGGCGGCCGTGGCCGCCACCTTCTTCGGGCGGGCCAAAGGCGCGCAACCGGCTCTCGTCGACGGCTCCGCCGGACTCGTTTGGGCTCCGGGCGGAAGGCCGCGCATCGTGTTCGCCTTCACGATCGAAGGCGGAAGGATCGCCGCGGTCGATCTGATCGCCGACCCCGAGCGCCTCGACCGGCTCGAGCTGAAATTGATCCCGCCCCGTTAATATCGAGGCAGGCTTCGGGGAGAAATCTGGATCCGTGACGGAGTGATGTCCGTGCGTGCCTGAGGACCGCAAAACCGGCCACGAGCTTGTCGACCTGGCTTTCGATGCCATGTTCGTGCGCGGCTTCCATGACCGCGTCATCACCTCGTGGAACAGAGGTGCGGAACGACTGTACGGGTTCAGCCGGAATGAGGCCGTCGGCCGCCGGGCGCCCGACCTGCTCGGTTCCCAATATCCGATACCGCTGGAGCAGATCGAAGACGAGCTCCGACGCACGGGGCACTGGGAAGGTGAGCTGAGGCAGCACCGCAAGGACGGAGCCCAGATCGTCGTCGCAGGGCGGTGGGGCTTGCAAACGGATGCCGGGCAGCCGCTGGCAATTCTCGAGATCAACTCCGACCTCACGCGTGAGCGGACGATCTCGGAGGAGCTGCTGCAGAGCGAGCAGCGATTCTCGCTGCTCGTTTCCGCGGTCGTCGATTACGCGATCTTCATGCTCGATCCAGTCGGAACCGTCATCAGCTGGAACGAAGGTGCGCAGCGGATCAAGGGATATGCAGCCGATGAGATCATCGGCCGGCATTTCTCAAAGTTCTATCCGCCAGAAGACGTCGCGAAACACAAACCCGAGCACGCGCTGGAGGTCGCCCGGCGTGACGGACGGTACGAGGAGGAAGGCTGGCGCGTGCGCAAGGATGGCAACCGCTTTTGGGCAAGTGTCATCATCACAGTGCTGCGCGACAGCTCAGGCCAGCTCCGCGGCTACGGCAAGGTCACCCGCGATATCACCCATCGGCGAAACGAGGACGAGAGGATTCGCACTCACGCCCAGCTCATGGCCGAGCTCGAGCACACCAAGACACAATTCCTGGACCTCGCCGCCCATGAGCTCCGAGGTCCGCTGACATTGATCCGCGGTTACAACTCGATGCTCGAGGACGGCGCCATCCCACCCGAGCGCATCCCGCAGGTCGCTCGTCTGCTGGAGGGCAGGCTGGCGCAGATCGACCTGCTCGTGGAGCAGATGCTGGAAATGGCGCGGCTTGAACACGATCGCGTCGAGCTGCACCTGGAATCGTTCGATTTGCGTCAGTTGACGCTGGAGGAGATCCGCAAGTTCCAGCCCGTGGCCAACGGCCACCACCTTTCGCTGACCGCCGACAGCGTGCCGGCCATGGTGATGGCGGACCGGTCGCGGATCGGGACGATCGTCGGCAACCTGATCGACAACGCGATCAAGTACTCCCCCGGGGGTGGCGAGATCCGGTGCAGCGTCGGCACCACGAATGGCCAGGCTTTCATCACCGTGAGCGATCCGGGACTCGGGATCGCCCCCGACCACATGCCCCTGCTGTTCAAACGCTTCAGCCGCCTGCCCACGGAGGAAAACAAGAGCATTTCCGGCACGGGTCTCGCCCTCTACCTGTGTCAGGAGATCGCGCATCGTCATGGCGGAGAGATCGTCGTGGCCTCGAAGCCCAGCGAGAGCAGCGAGTTCACTTTGAGGCTTCCAGGAGGGGAGGCCACGGCCTGACGTAGGGTTGTTGGTGTTCAGGGCAAGACGCCCTGTCGGGGGAGGCGGGAGGCATGGCGGGGGTGCCGTACGTGTTGCTGGTGGAGGACGACTCCGCCATGGCCGAAATGTATCGGCACGGATTGGAGCGCTACGGATTTCGGGTCGCCGTGCTGCCGGACGCCGGTGGCTTGAACCTGAGCGTCGAGAAGGACAGGCCAGACATCCTGGTCCTCGATTGGGAGTTGCCGATCGTCATGGGGGATGAAGCCCTCGAGCGGCTGCGCAAGGCCGACGGCGGCCGCGACCTTCCGGTCTTCATGCTCAGCAACTTCTCGGGGACCGGCAACGGCGCCATCGATCGGGCCTTTCGCGCCGGGGCCCTGGCATGGCTGGAAAAGGTGCACACGACGCCGGCCTTGCTGGCAACCAAACTTGCAGAGGCGCTCGGGACCGCAAGACCGGACCTCGCCGAGGAGGGGATTCCCTAGCCGTCGACCACAGCCTCAGATGGGGGGTGGCAGAGCCGCCAGGACCGCGGCCGCGGCGACCACGACCATCGCGATCCTGAACTCCGTCCGGTGGCGGCGGGCGATTGCCGCCACCAGCGCCACGCCGACGATGAGGACCTTGACCATCAGGACGCGCCCATACCCCGACGTGATCAGGGCGTCTCCGAAGTGCGTGTGCGCGAAAGCCAGCAGCAGCCCGCTCGCGATTGCGACCGTGAGCGTCCACGCCGCGTAGCGGCCGAAGCGCCGATCGGGCGCAATCAGGAAAGCGGCCAGTCCGCCTGCCCACAAACCCATCGAGCTCACATGAGCTGCCACCAGCACCTGACCCGCACCCGGCAGGCCGGGGATCGCATGCGCGCTGGCGCCGTCGAGGAGCGCGATGGCGGCGCCGGGCGCCAGCAGCGGCCAGGCTCGCCGCGTCGCCAGCAGCGCCCACGTCAGCAACGCAGCGCCCAGGCGCAGCCCGATCACTCGCCCGAAGCTCGAACCGAGGACCGCGAGAGCGGTGTCGCCGTCGAAGCTGAGGCTGGCGAGCTGGCCCAGCAAAGCGAGCGGTTCGGCGGCGATGAGCAAGATCACACCCGATCCGACAAGGCGCCGAAACGACTCCTGACGATGGGTCAGCAACGTGTAACCGATGACGCCGAACACGAGCGCAAAGCCGACCAGGTGCACCCACCGGGCGAGCGCCTGCAGCGCCAACCCGGTCGGCGTCGCCGTGCCGATCTCGGGACCGTTCGCCAGCGCCGAGTAAGGATTGGGGCTCCCCCGTCCGACGTTGAATTCAAAAGCGCCGCGGGATGGATGGGTGTCGGGGGCGAGGACCTGCCAGCTCACGACGTAGGTGCCGGTTTCGGTTGAATCAATCGCGCTGGAGAGCACGGATCCTCTGGCGACTGGGGGCGCACCCACCTGCCGCCCCGAGGGGCTGAAAACCTTGATGCCGGCGCCCGCAGGCGCCACCGCCTCGCTGAAGATGAGGGTGACCGACGCAGGAACCGTCTGGAGCAGCGCGTTGGGCGCCGGGTCGGACTGAAGCAGCTGGGCGTGCGCGAGGACGACCTGTGGCGTCAACGCGGCGGCAATCGCCAAACCCGCGACTGCAAGCCGGCGCACGAGCCTCAGGAGTAGGCGGGAGCCTCCATCCCCACACCGGGCTCCAGGTCCTCGACCGGGCCCGGCCGCTCGCGCGCGATCCGCAGCACGAGCCCGGCCGCCACCAGGCACAGCAAGCCCGAGCTCATGAAAGCGAGCTGATAGTCGCCGAAGAAAGTACGCACCGCTCCGGCCGCGAAGGCGATCGACGCCGCACCGAGCTGGTGGGAGGCAAAGATCCATCCGTAGACGATGGCGAAATTCTGCTGTCCGAAGACGCGTCGCGCCAGCTGAACGGTCGGCGGCACCGTCGCCACCCAATCGAGGCCGTAAAAGACGATGAACAGGATCAGGCCGAACTGCGGGCTGCCGAAGACATAAGGAAGAAGCAGCAGCGATAGACCGCGTAGTCCGTAGTAGGCGAAGAGAAGCCAGCGGCTGTCGAAGCGGTCGGTCAGATAACCCGAGGCGAGGGTGCCGATGACGTCGAAGATGCCGATCACCGCGAGCAGGCTCGCGGCCGTGACCTCCGCCATGCCGTGGTCCATGGAGGCCGGGATCAGGTGCGTGCCGATGAGGCCGTTGGTGGACGCTCCGCAGATGAAAAAGCTGCCCGCGAGAAGCCAGAAGTCGCGCGAGCGGACGCCCAGGCGCAGGCCCCTGAAGGCGTTGACGATCGGGCTGCCGGTGGCCAGCGGCGCATTGTCCGCCTGCGTCGCGCCGTAAGCACGCAACCCGACATCGCTCGGACGGTTGCGAAGAAAGATCGCGACCACGGGCACGACGGCGAGGGCCGCGATCGCGACGGCAACTGCGGCGGTGCGCCAGCCGAGGTACTGCGCCAGCCATCCCAGTCCCGGCAGGAAGATCAGCTGCCCCGTGGCCCCGGCCGCGGTCAAGGCGCCCAACACCAGACCCCTGCGGTGCACAAACCAGCGACCGGCAACGGTCGCCGCGAGGACCGAGGCCATGCATCCCGTGCCCAGGCCGACCACCACGCCCCACAGCAGATAGAGCTGCCACGGGGAGTTCATGACCGTGGTCAGCAGCGCGCCGGTCGACACCGTGATCAGCGCGCCCAGGGTCACCGCGCGCAGGCCGAAGCGGTCCATGAGCGCCGCGGCAAACGGCCCGGTGAGGCCGAACAGGACGAGGTTGATCGAGACCGCGATCGAGATGACCGCGCGGTTCCAACCAAATTCGTTCTGCAGCGGCACGATCAGCACGCTTGGCGTGGCGCGAAAGCCGGCCGCGCCCATCAGCGCGATGAACGTGACGGCGGCGACGACCCAGGCGTAGTGGACGCGTTTCACGGATCTATTTGTAAGAGAACCGGCGCCGGCGACTCCGGATTCGCTGCTCCTTGACGAAGGAATTCACCAGCTGTAGAATTCAACAGGTGATGAATTCAACTGGTCCCGGGAGGTAGCTGGATGGAAGATCGAAGACGCGTTCTTGAACCGGTCGTGGCGCCGCTCGCCGCGGGCCTCGTGGTGCTGGTCACGTTGCTCGGGCTGATCGGGACCGCGATCCGCGATCCGCGCCCGCATGACATCCCGGTCGGACTGGTCGGTCCGGCCCCCGCGCTTCAGCAGATGACCACTGGCTTCGACGCCAAGGCGCCGGGCACGTTCACATTCACGACCTATGCCTCCGAGGACCAGGCCCGGGCAGGGATCGACGCCCGTGACGTCGACGCCGTCCTGGTGGTCGGCGCGGGGACGCCTCATCTGATCGTTGCGGGCGCCGCCGGCGACGCCGTCACCGGTGTGATCACCGCTGTTTTCACCGGCGCCTTCGCGGCCCAGGGCGCACAGCTGTCGGTCGAGGTGACGCATCCCTTCGCCGCCGGCGACCCTCATGGCCTCGTCCTCTTCTTTCTCGTCCTGGCCACGATCGTCTCCACCTTTGTCGCGCAGGTGGTCCTGTTCGTGCGCGGGAGGGCAGCCCGGCTTGCGCTGTGGCTCGCCGTGGTTGGCGGATGGTCGGTGTTGGCGGGACTGGTCGGCGTCGGCATGGCGGCCTGGATCGTCGGCGGATACGACACCACCGGCGCCGCGGCCATGGTCGGGCTGGTGGCGCTCGCCTCGCTGGCCGCCGGGGCAGTCATTGCCGGCCTTTCGCGACTTATGGGAGCGCCTGGGATCGGGCTGGCGGGGCTCGTCGTCGTCCTGCTGAATCTGATCTCCTCGGGAGGCCCCGCCGGTGAGCAGTTCCTGCCCGACGCCTATCGCGCGCTCTCGCCCTGGATGCCCGCGGGACAGCTCTTCAGTGCGCTACGGGGAGCGCTCTACTTCGATGGCCAGGGCGCCGCGGCGCCCGTCCTGCTGATGGCCGGCTGGCTCGTTGTGGGTTTGCTCTTGATGCTGCTTGGCCAGGCCGTACGGGGCCGAGTCCACTCGGCCGCCGCGATGCCCGCGGTCGCCCGCTAGCTCGACTCGAATGCCGCGCACCGGCCGGCGGCCTGGCATCGGCGGCACGCGGGACAAGATCCTCGCCGCCGCACGCGCGCGCTTCGGCGAGGAGGGTTACGACGGGGCCACGATCCGCGGCATCGCCTCGGCGGCGGGCGTCGACCCGGCCATGGTGCCTCATTATTTCGGGTCCAAGGAGGGCGTCTTTTTGGCCGCGGTCGAATTCCCCGTCGATCCGGCGGTATTCATTCCGCGACTGCTCGAGCCAGGCCTCGATGGGTTGGGCGAGCGCTTGGTGTCCTTCTTTCTGGAGACCTGGGACTCACCGGCGGGCGGATCGTTGCTGGCGCTGATCCGGTCAGTCGTGAGCAGCGACCTGGCCGCGGATCTGATGCGGGAGTTCGTCACCCGGGAGGTGCTCGGCCGGCTGGCGGTGGCGATCAAGCTCGACCACCCCCAGCTGCGCGCGGGCCTCGTCGCCACGCAGCTGGTCGGCCTGGCGATGCTGCGCTACGTCATCAAGGTGGAATCGCTCGCCGGCGCGTCGCGCGGAGAGCTCGCGCGATGGATCGGTCCGAGCATCCAGCGCTACCTCACCGACCGGGCGGTCACGGCTCGCCGGCGATGACCACCGCCAACCGGGCAGGTCAGTAAAGCTCTCCCATTTCCGGCCTCGATATGCGCCCGAGGCTCGGTGTCATCATGGTCGCGATGTGCGACGCGAGTTCGGGGGAGGCGAGGGGTGGCGGTAGGCGAGCTCGCTGACACGATCGCCGGGTTTGCCCTGTTCGCGGACCTGACCACGCCCCAGCGCGAGAACGTGGTCGACGTTTTCACCGAGCAGTGGTTTGCCGATGAAGAGAAAGTCCTCCGCCAGGGGTTCAGCGGCTCCGGCCTCTACATCGTGATCGACGGCGCGGCCGCAATCCGGATCGACGGGGTCGATCGAGCGACGCTGCGGGCCGGTGATTATTTCGGCGAGATCTCCTGCCTGCTTGGCGAGGCGCCGACGGCGGACATCGTTGCCATCGGAGCGCTGCGCTGCCTTGTCCTGCCCAGCACGCAGGTGGAGAGCTTCCTCAAGGCCAATCCGAACATCATGTTCCGTCTCCTTCAGGGCGAAGCCCGCAAGGTGCGCACCACGACCAAGTGGCTGAGCTAGAGCCGAAGCCCTTTCCGCCAGGTCGCTACCCACTCATCGTCGTCGGCAGCGGGCCCGGCGGTCTGCAGCTGACCTACTGCCTCACGCGGCTCGGCATCGATCACGCCGTGCTTTCGCAGGATGACGCCCCCGGCGGCATGTTTCGGCGCTGGCCGGTTTTCCAGCGCATGCTCAGCTGGACCAAGCCATACACGGGCTTCGACCGCAGCTCGCGCGAGTACGAGCGCTACGACTGGAACAGCCTGCTCGCCGAAGAGGAGTCCTGCCGAGGCGTCATGCCCGGGGTCATGGACGGCACGTCCTACTTCCCATCGCGCCCGGAGATGGAGCGGGGGCTTGTGCTGTTCGCCGAGCGCACCGGAGTTCGCGTGCGGTATGGCTGCCGCTGGGAGACCACACGCAAGGACGCCGGCGGTGACCTGGTGCTCGGCACCTCCGACGGCGAATATCGTGCGCCGATCGTGGTTTTCGCCGTCGGCGTGGCGCAACCATTCCGCCCACCGATACCCGGACTCGCCGACGTGCCCCACTACGGCGAGCTGCGGTCAGTGGAGAGTTACGCCGACCGCCGCGTCTTCATCATCGGCAAGCAAAACTCGGGATTCGAGATCGCCTCCGGCCTGCTCCCGTGGGCGAGGCAGATCATCCTGGCCTCGCCGAGCCCGGCCAAGCTGTCGGTCAACACCCACTCGCTGGTCGGCGTGCGCGCGCGGTACGTCCAGCCGTACGAGGATTCGGTGCTTGCGGGCGGCGTGATCATCCTCGACGCGTCGATCGAGGAGGTGAAGCGAGCCGGCACGGTGTACCAGGTCAGCACCCGGAACGCCCGTGAGAATCTGAGCCTCGTCGTCGAGGTCGACGATGTGATCGCGGCGACAGGTTTCACCGCTCCTCTGCGCGATCTGCCTGAGCTGGGCGTGAGGACCGTCGGCCAGAGCAGGTTGCCGGTCCAGACGCCATTCTGGGAAAGCGCATCGGTGCCCGGGATTTATTTCGCCGGCACGATCAACCAGGGCTCGCAGGGCATGATGAAGCACGGCATCCCAAGCAACTCCGGCGCGGTCCAGGGCTACCGCTACAACGCCCGCGTGCTGGCCCGCCACCTGGCTCAGGCCCACTTCGGCGTCAAGACGGCGAGACGCCCGATGGCCGCCGACGAGGTGATCCCGTTCATGTGCGCCGAGGCGCGATACGGGCCAGAGCTCTGGCATCAACGTTCATACCTTGCCCACGTCATCTCGATCGACGCCGACCGCGGCATCGTGGACGAGGGCATCAGCCCGCTGGCCACGTTCGTCGACCTTGAAGGCCCCGACGGAGCCGCGATCGCTCTCGAGTCGAACGGGCACGACGACCTGTACCCGATCGTGTACGTGCGCCGCCACGGCGCGGCGGTCAAAGAACACCTGTTGCCGGGTCATCCGCTCCTCGACTTCGAGCGCGACGAGCATCGGTCCGCGATCGCGGCTGCGCTGGAGCCGCTCTTGAGCCCCTCGCTGTCGCGGCCACGGAGTTGACCCTTCCGACCGGCACCGTGACCTTCCTCTTCACCGACATCGAGGGGTCGACGCGGCTGATGCAGCAGCTCGGCGAACAGTACGTGCAGCTGCAGATGGTCCATCACCAGATGCTGCGAGATGCATTTCGGAGCAACGAGGGACGGGAGCTCCGCACCGAAGGAGATTCGTTCTTCTGTGTATTCGCGAGCGCGATGGACGCTTGCCAGGCCGCGGCCAGCGCGCAGCGCTCCTTTGCCCAACATTCCTGGCCCGACGGCGCCGCGCTACGGGTCAGGGTCGGCCTTCATACGGGCGAGGCGCCCCTGATGGGCGACGAGTACATCGGCCTGGACGTCCATCACGCGGCGCGGATCGCCGGTGCCGCGTACGGGGGCCAGATCCTCGTTTCCGAGAGCACCAAAGCGCTGGTCGCGGAAAGCCTCCCAGACGAGCTCGTGCTGCGGGACCTGGGCACCCATCGCCTGCGCGACCTGGCAAGGACTGAACGCCTCTTCCAGCTGATCGTGGCCGGCGTGCCTGATGAGTTCCCTGCCCTGCGCACGCTCGACAGGACGCCCAACAACCTGCCCACCCAGCTGACCAGCTTCGTCGGACGCTCCGACACGGTCCTGCAGGCCAAACAGCTGCTGGAAGGCAAGCGCCTGCTGACGCTGACCGGCCCCGGCGGCATCGGCAAGACGCGGCTGAGCCTCCAGGTTGCGGCGGAGGCGTTCGACCAGTTTCCCGACGGCGTGTATTTCATCGCGTTGTCGGCGGTACGGGATCCGGAGCTCGTTCCCTCCGTGATCGCCCAGGCCCTGAATCTGCAGCTGGTCGGCACCCGGCTGCCGCTGGACGGGCTGATCGAGCATCTCCGCAACAAGAAGCTGCTGTTGGTCCTGGACAACTTCGAGCAATTGCTCCCCGCCGCTGCGGGATTCCCGTCGACGCTGCTTCAGGCCGGGGCCGACTTGAAGGTGATCGTCAGCAGCCGCGCGGCCCTCCGCGCATATGGCGAGCAGGAGTTCGCGATCGAACCTCTTCACCTTCCCGACCCGAAGGTGCGCCCCTCGCTGGAGGCCCTCTCGCAGTACGAGGCCGTGAAGCTTTTCATCGAGCGCGCGCTGGCCGCCAAGCCGGACTTCCAAGCCACGAACGAGAATGCCCCCGCCATCGCCGGCATCTGCGAGCGGGTGGATGGCCTACCTCTCGCCATCGAGCTGGCCGCGGCACGAATCAAGCTCTACTCGCCGCAGGCGCTGTTGAGCCGACTCGAAAAGAGCCTGAGCGCGCTGGGTGCCGGAGCCCGTGACCTCCCGGGCCGGCAGCAGACGCTGACCGGCGCCATCGCGTGGAGCTACGACATGCTGGATCCTCCGGTCAAGCGCCTGCTGGCGCGGTTCTCTGTCTTCGCCCGCGGCGCGGGGCTCGAGCAGGCGGACGCGGTGTGCGGACCGACCGATGAAATCGGCACCGATGTTCTGACCGGCCTGGAAGAGCTGGCCGACCAGAGCCTCATCCGCCGCATGCCCGACTTCGATGAGCCGCGTCTGCTCATGCTGCAGACGATTCGAGAGTTCGCCGCTGAGCGTCTTCAGGAGAGCGACGATGCGGAAGTGATTCACGACCGCCACGCGGAGGCGTATGCGGCGATGGCGGAGGAGGCGGAGAGGCGGCTCTTCGGCGGCGAGCGCAAGGCGCAGCTCGACCGTCTGGAGCGAGACCTCGACAACTTCCGCGCCGCGCTCGATTGGTGCATCTCGCATCAGCGGGCGGAGCTGGGGTTGCGCCTGGGGGCGGCTATCTGGCGTTTCTGGCAGATGCGCGGCCACCTGCACGAGGGGCGCGCGAGGATCGAGGCGGTGCTCGCGCTCCCCGGCGCGGACAACCATCCGGCTGCTCGCCGGCGCGCGCTCGAGGCCGCCGGCGGCATCGCTTACTGGCAGGCCGATATGCACGCAGCGCAGGCCTGGTATGACGAGTGCCTCGTCCTGACCAGGGCCACCGGCGATAAACGGGCGATTGCAAATGCGATCTACAACGACTCTTTTCCTCTTGTCGTCGGAAGGACCGACATGACCAGGGCGCTTCCACTGCTCGACGAGGCACTGACCTTGTTCCGCGAGCTGGGCGACACACTCGGGATTGCCCGCTGCCTTTGGGCCACCGGCAACGTTCATCATTTTCTGGAGGAATACAACCAGGCGGTGCCCCCGCTCAACGAGTCGATCGAGCTGTTTCGGAAGCTCGGCGAGAGCTTCGGGCTCGGATGGTCTCTGCACACGCGAGCCCTGGTCGCCATCAATCTCGGTGACCCCGCCACCGCGGAGCCCCTCGTGACCGAGGCCTTGGGCATGTTCTCAAAGGCCGGTGACATATCGGGTATCACGATCCTTCTCGATGATTCCGCGCAGATCGCGCGGCTGCGCGAGCACCGGTTGCGCTCTCTCCGGCTCGCCGGCGCGGCGGCCGCGCTGCAGGCCAAGAGTGGCGCCCAGATCGCGACTCTGGCCAACGCGATCGGTGGCAGGCCGGTGGCCGCCGCCGAAGACGAGGAGGAGAGGAGGGCGTTTGAGGCTGGCCAGGCGATGAGCCCTGACGAGGCCGTCGCCTACGCGTTGAATCAAGAGACCCACGCGTGAGCAATGAACCCGTCCCCGTGACCGGGGTCTGCGAGATCGCGCTCGAGATGGCCGACCTGGAGGCGGGCGAAAGGTTTTACGCCGGGCTGCTCGGCCTGCCGGTGGTCGAGAGGTGGTCGGACCGAGGCGGCGCGATCTGGTTGATGGCGGGAGACCAGACCCGGATCGGGCTGTGGCGCCCGCAGCTGGGGCTCGGTGGCGGGCGGGGTGGCGTGCATGTCCACTACGCGATGCACGTGCCGGCTGCGGCCTACCAGGCGGCGGTCGATCGACTGCGCGCGGCCGGGCTGGAGGTTCTGGACCACGATCACTCCCGCTATGGCCACGGCCGTGGTCGCGCCGCCTACGTGACCGATCCGGGCGGCCACGTGGTCGAGCTCTGGACCTGGGACGTCGCGGTGCATCTCAAGGAGCATGCCGGCGGAGAGAGTCCCGGCAGCAATTGAGGGGGATCTATAGATGCGATTTGTGACCCGGAAGAACGCCGCCGTCGACCGGATCGCGTGCCCGTGGCTGATCCGGCGATTCCTCGACAAGGAGGCCGAGTTCCTGTACGTCGACCCGCAAGAGGTCGCTCGTGTGGCCCGGGAAAAGGACGCTGTGCCGTTCGACGTCGACGGGGCCGAGCTTGGCCATGTCGACGGGCGGTGCTCGTTCGAGTCCATCCTGCTCAAGTACGGCCTCGACGACCCCGCCCTCGGCCGCCTGGCCAGGATCGTGCACGGTGCCGACATCGAAGCGGACGTAGCCCAAACACCTGAGGCCGCCGGCCTGAAATCGATCGCGATGGGATTCCGCAGCGTTTACGGCGACCGCGACCACGAAAAGCTGGAGGCTCAGATGCCGATGTACGACGCCCTGTACGCGTGGTGTCGCGAGGGGCTGGCCTCAGAGGTGTAACCGGCGGTCATATCGTCTTGACAATCTCACTATATCGCGTCACGATATAGCGAAGGACGATATATGGGACTTCGCGACGACGCCGATCTGCTGATTCTCACCAGCCTCGCCGGGGGGGCAAGGCACGGCTACGCGATGATCGAGGACATCGCGTCGATCACCGGCATCCGCCTGGGGCCGGGCACCCTCTACGGCGCGATCGGCCGCCTCGAAGCGGAGGGCATGATCGAGGCGCTGGAGATCGACGACCGGCGCCGGCCCTACCAGATCACGCCGCAGGGCCGCCGGCGACTGGAGACCGAGATCGGCGGCATGAAGGGCCTCATCGCGGCCGGGCTGCGACGGCTCAAGCGGGCCTGATGCGAAAGCCGGCCGCGGTGGTTTCTGTGCTGCTCCTGGGCCTGCTCGCGGTCGGGGTCGCCGAAGCGACACTGGCGGCTCTCATCGTCCTGTTCAGCACGATCCTCAAGCTCAACCTGTCGGTCGAGCTGGGACCCCACTACCTGCAACTGACCCTGCCCGCTGCTCCGTTCCGGCCAGCGCTTGCTGTCTACAGCGCGGGTTGGATCGCATCGGTCGCATTCACCGCCCTCTGTGGGCTGGCCGCGGCCACATGGAAATTCCGTCGCTGGAGGCCATCCCGATGAAGGGCCTCCTGCGCCTCTATCCCAGGTCGTGGCGCGAGCGGTACGGCCGCGAGCTGGAAGCTCTCGTCGACGACCTGCCAGGCAGGACCGGCGTTGCCTTCGACCTTTTGCTTGGCGCAGCCATGGCGTACGCGGCGGTGATACGGGGCAACCGGATCCTGAGCTCCGCGGGCGCATACCTGCATGGGGTCTGTGTGGCGGTCCTGCTCCAGGCGATCGCTTTCGTACTCCTCGTGCTGTCCTCGCAGCGGTCGCCAGACGGCGTCAATACCGATGTCGCGCTCGGGTCCTTGCATTTCGCCGCCATCCTGTGGCCGGTCTACCTGGGACCTCAATCGCTAGGCGCACTTGTGCTGACGAGGTGGCGCCTGGACGCCTGGTTGCCTGAACTCGGTCTGTTGGCGGTGCTGGTGGCGGCCCTGGCGGTTGTCCTGGCGGCGCCGCGACTGCTCCGAGAATCGCGATGAGGCTCCGTGCCGTGGCCCTGCTCGTCGCAACGTTGACCACGCTGCTGACCGTCGCCGTTCTGACCGGGTACCGCAACGACCAGCAGGTCATCCGCTGGTTCCCCGGCACCGGCATCGCGGGCAAGCTCGACGTCGGTGGCGCCCAACCTGCGTACCTAGCCATCGAGAACGAGACCACCGGTGCGGCGGCAACTGTCGCCGTGCTGGCCGACGGCGCCTTCATCGCGCCGCTCGACCCTGGGACCTACCGACTTCAGCCGGCCGGCGACGCGCGGTCAGTCGAGGTCCTCGTGCCGGACGGCCATTGTGTCGACCTGGTGCTCGACTTCCGAATCCCGATGCTCGTGCTCAGCGTTCCGGGTGAAGGCCCGCCTGTCCCCTGGCCGGCCTGAGCACGAGACGAGCGCCTGGACTCAGGCTGCGCGCAGCTCGAACACCGGCCGGTGCGCGGCCGCAGCGACTGGGTCTTCGAGGATGTCCTTGGCCCCCAGGATCGACACCAGCAGAGGGCCTGCCGGCAGCCGCCGCACGTAGGGCCCGAGCGTGTCGCGGAAGAAGGCGGCTCCGGCGTCGCCGGTCAGCTCGCTGGCCGTAACCTCCTCGCGCCGGCGTCCCACTGAGAGCGTCGCCTCGCCCGCCTCCCGGAGGTTGCGAACCCAGTTGGTCTCACCGAACGTTCCGATCACCCACCGCCTGCCATCGATCTCGACCAGCGCGACGGGCGTAGTTCGAGGCAGCCCGCTCTTCCGTCCTCGCACGGTGATGAGCGCGTTCGGCCCCAGCAGAGATCCCACCTTCAGGACCCGCCGCGCGATGGGATTGAAAAATCCGACCAGAGAAGGGACATGTGTCGTTTCAACGCGAGCAGCCAACTTTCGATTTCCTCCTGTCAATCAAGTGATTGACTTTAAGAATAGCAGGCTAATCAATCAATTGCTTGGTCTGCTCAGGACTTCGGGCTGGTGACCCCTAGCCATCGTTCCAGCTGGCGAAGAGCCTGGTCACCGCGCCTCGCGTCGCTCATCACGGGCAAGGTCATCGAGGTGAGCGTGGCGATGATCAGTGCGGCGACCGCGTCGCTGTCGAGCTCGGGTCGCAGGTTGCCTTCCCGCGCCGCCCTCTTCAGCAGTCCTCGCAGCGTGGCGTGCCAGACGTCGTACATCTCGTTCATGATCGAGCCGATCGAGTCGTCGCGGACCGAGCGCAGGGCCAGCTCCGCCATCACGGCGCCAAGCTCCGGCTCTTCGAGGAGCAGCTTCCGCGTGGCGCGCAGGTAGTTTCGCAGCTGGTCCGCCGGCGACCCATGGGGGGCCAGCGTGGTGCGGAACCGGTCCATCGCGTGATCCAGCACCGCCCGGATCAGCGACTCCTTGGTCGGAAAGTAATAGTGGAGGGTCGCGATGTTGACGCCCACCCCGGCCGCCACCTCGCGCGTACGCAAACCCTCGAATCCGCGCTCCGCGAGCTCGCCGTAGGCAGCCAGCACCAGCTGCTGCCGCCTCTTCTCGCTGACGGCGCCTGGCTGGCGCGACGCGGCCCGTGTCGCCACGGGCTAATTAAACACTTGATGGAGACGGGGCCCCGCCAGACGCGTTCAGAGCGCCCTTCTCGGTGTAGCGGTCGTACTGCATCCGGAAGAGCTCGATCACGCCGGCGACGTCCTGCGGCCCGTCGATCCAGACGCTCACCCATCCGGTCTCAGGCAGGACGTGGTGCGGCTGCGCCCGGCCCGACGCGATCATCTCGTCGCGCAGGCGTCGCGGCAGGGGCATGTCGACGAGGCGGTCGCCATGGACGTGGCCCATCTCCTTTTTGCCAAAGAGGTATTCGGTGCCGCCGAACCTGTGGGGCACGGTGGTGACGCCGGGCCACGATCCGACCGCCTCCCGGATCAGCTCACTTGCGGTCTTCATGTAGACAGGAACCGCGCCAACCGCCGTGCTAATCCGGGACGGTGACCCCCATCGTCTCCGCCGCCAGCAGCTCGACGACCGCGCGGGTGTCGCCACCGTTCTTCACGACCCGCAGCTGCCGGTCCGCGCTCGTGCCCTCGGCGAGGATCGTGTTCAAGTACGCCACCGCTTTCCGCGAGCCCAGGTCGTCCACCACGTCGTCGACGAACTCGAGCAGCTCGACGGCGAGGTCGCGCATCGGAACCTCGGCCTGCTTGCCGAAGTCGATGAGCTTGCCATCGAGCCCGTACCGGATAGCGCGCCACTTGTTCTCGGCGATGAGCGCGGGCATGTACTTGCGAAATCCGAGGTTGCGGGCGCGCAGCTGCAGCAGCTTGGCGCAGATGGCCTGCATCAGGGCCGCGAGGCAGATGGTCTCCTCGAGCCGGGTCGGCATATCGCAGACGCGGAACTCGAGCGTCGGAAAGGTCGGGTGCGCGCGTAGGTCCCACCAGATCTTCTTGCCGTTGTCGATCGAGCCGGTCTTGACCAGGAGCTCGACGTAGTTCTGGTACTCGTCGTAGGAGCTGATGTCCGGGGGTATGCCGGTGCGCGGAAAGTTCGACCAGATCACGCTGCGGTACGACTTCAAGCCGGTGTTGCGTCCCATCCAGAAGGGACTCGAGGTGCTCAGGGCAAGGAGGTGCGGCAGGAAGTAGCGCGCCTCGTTGAGGACCTCGATCCGGAGCTCGGGATTCGGGATCGCGACGTGCACGTGCAGGCCGAAGATCACGAGCGAGCGGACGACGTCCTGCAGCTCCTCCTCGAGCATCTTGTACCGCTCGTGGTCTGTGATCTGCTGCTCCTGCCAGCTCGAAAACGGGTGCGTGCCCGCGCAGGCGATGCGAAGACCCTCCGGTTGGAGCAGCTCGGCCAGCGTGCCGCGCATCTCGCCCAGCTGGTCGCGCGCCTCGCCGACGTTCGCGCAGATGGTGGTGCCGACCTCGACCACGGACTGCATCATCTCCCGCTTGACCTTGTCGCCCAGCCTGGGGGCCGCCCTCGCGAGCAGAGAGTCGATGTGCGCGTGGAGCTGACCAGACGCGTCGATGATCTGGTACTCCTCCTCGACGCCGATCGTGAGCAAGCCCTCGCGACTCATGCCGGACCCTCGATCACGAATGTTGGCACGACGCTGCCCGCTCCGGCGGTCACGTTGAGCAAGGCGGCGGCCGAGACGCGGGTCATGAACCCACCGGCCCTGCCGTTGAACAGGTAGGGATCGAGGTCGACGGCAAGGTCCAGGTAACGGATGCCGTCAAGGGCGACCGGGAAAGGCACCCGAGGGATCTCCACCGCCTCCTGGACGACGTAGCTCTGGGTGGTCGCCACGTCGATCGCGGATTCCCATTCCGCCTGGTCGACGGTCCATCCCAGGACGACGCCCTTGCCACCGTACTCGTCGTTCGGCTTCAGCACCAGCGTTTCCCGGCGCCGGGCGATCTCCTCAGCGATCTCCGGGCGCACGCGCCTGGTCCAGGGGATGTGGCGCTGGATCGCGGTCCTCTGGGCCGGCGTGTACAGGCGCTGATAGCGGTCATCTGACAGCAGGGCAAGGCTCATCTTCTTGTGAAGCAGCTTGGCCCGAAAGCTGTTGACGACGCACACCGCCCCGGCCATGTATGCCTCGCGCAATGCCCGGGT
>WNGI01007297.1_pt1 | contig 18102 bp, 20 predicted proteins | sample 5400621 | NCBI WGS metagenome assembly WNGI01 (sample SAMN13153374, study PRJNA577476) | soil metagenome | isolation source: 20 cm soil or saprolite under Garry oak tree replicate 1 | place: USA:California | collected 2016-06-15
TCATGATACTAAGCGCACAAACTTTGCGTGTAAGTTGTGGTGTCCCGGCGGGATTAAGAATTTGGTGAGTGCTCATGGCGAGGCTAGCGCGAGTTTTTCGCAGGTCTTAAGAATTCTATCCAATTAGGAAACATTCTTTCTTCACCTTCTAACGACGAATAACTCACCATAAACAATGTTTGCCGACCGAAACATTACTGGAACTGGGTGTGAACAAGGAACCAAGTTACTCCGAAGAAATCGGCGATACTTCATGGGCGGGCCTTGTTATTAAGAGTTGTTGGAACTTGTTGGCTTCTTCCTGAGCATTTCGTTAACACTCGTACCATGAGACTCAATGTTATCAGCGCTCTTTTGCTTGCCGCGAATTGTTTTGCTGCCGGAGCTGATTCGCTTTGGCCAATCCAACAGCAGCTCGCCGGCAGAAAGTTTGTCGATTTAACACACGCGTTTGCGCCCGGCATTCCGCACTGGCCCGGATTTCCGGATGAAACGCGCAAGACAATCTATTGGTACGAGAAACGCCCGGACACGATGGGCATGGGTTTTTTCTCTGAGGTGTTCACGCATGTCGGTCAATGGGGCACGCACGTCGATCCGCCGGCGCATTTCGTAAAAGGATTGCGCACGGTGGACCAAATCGATCCCAAGGAAATGCTTTTGCCGCTGGTTGTTATCGACGTTCACGAAGCGGTGGCGAAGGATCCCGATTACACGTTGCCTCTGGAGCGAGTGAGAAAATGGGAAGGCGATCACGGACAAATTCCCGCTGGTGCATTTGTAACCATGCGGACCGATTGGTCCAAGCGTTGGCCGAACGCGGCGCGCATGAAGAACAAAGACGCCAAAGGTGTAGCGCATTACCCTGGATGGAGCTTACCTGCACTGAAGTACCTCTACGAGGAACGCAAGATCACGGCGTCGGGGCACGAAACCACCGACACCGATCCTGGCGTGGCGACGACAAAAGATGATTATTCGTTGGAGACCTACATCCTCAGCACGAATCACTATCAGATCGAACTGCTTACAAATCTCGACCAGGTGCCCGAGTTTGGCGCCATCGCCGTCGTCAGTTTCCCAAAACCTAAAGGCGGCTCGGGCTTTCCGGCGCGAGTATTTGCCATTGTGCCTTAGCTGTCGCTTGAGTTGCCGCTATTCTCAAACGATAAGCGACACCCGACAGCGCTCCGTGGTCGAAAATGTGCTTGGTCAGTTGACCGAAAGTCGCGGCACGAACGAAGATAGGCGCTGAACCATGCACATCACCGAAATCATGCAGGGTGATTCTCCCACCTTTTCCTTCGAGTTCTTTCCTCCGAAAACGCCGGAGGCGGCCGAGGTTCTATATCAAACGATTCGCGATCTTGAATCGTACATGCCGCACTTCGTCAGCGTTACTTATGGTGCCGGCGGCTCAACGCGCGATTTGACCCATGATCTGGTCGAGCGCATTCAGACCACGACAAAACTGGATCCGATCCCGCACCTGACCTGCGTCTGCCACAAGGAAGACGAGATCGAATCGATTCTGATTCGATATGCGAAGACCTGCATCGGAAATATTCTTGCCCTCGGCGGCGATCCGCCGCGGGGTTGCAGCTACGATAAGTCTGGCGATGCCTTCCAATACGCGATCGATTTGGTGAAGTTCATTCGCAGATTCAACGAATCGGGCGCGCATCCGGATCGCCGCGGTTTCGGGATCGGCGTGGCCGGTTTTCCCGAAGGACATCCGGCCACGCCGAATCGATTAGTCGAAATGGATCACCTCAAAGCGAAAGTCGACGCCGGCGCCGACTACATCGTCACACAACTATTTTTCGATAATCGCGACTTCTTTGATTTCCGCGAACGCTGTGCGCTCGCCGACATCCACATCCCCATTATCGCCGGCATCATGCCGATTACCTCCATGAGCGGATGTAAACGCATCGCCGAGCTCGCCGGCGGCACACGCTTCCCGGCCAAGCTCTTGCGCGCTCTACAGCGATGCGAAAACGATCCTGATATGGTTAGCCGAGTCGGTGTTCACTTCGCCCTGGAACAATGTCACGATCTCTTGGATAACAACGTCGCCGGCATTCACTTTTACACACTCAATCGTTCCGACGCTACGCGGATAATTTTTGACAGCCTCGGCATTCCGCGTCGGCGGAAGGCGCAGGCCCCGACCGTTTAGTCGAGCGATACTACGTTTAAATGCTTGCGATAGCGGTCTGCGATGCAGTTGGTGGAAGGAATTTAGGAGGATCACCGTTTTTACGTTTCGACACGACGACCGACTTGGCGAAAATTTGCGTGCAGCCTCTGATGCGCGGAATATTTCGCGATGTCGAAAGTTCGCTGGGGATTCTATTTACAGCTCGCCATTCTTTTTGGCGCGATTGGTTTGCTTCTGTGGCTGTCGCGTTTCTATCCACTCCTGGATGCCATCGCGGGCATGCAAAAGCGCGTTATGCAGTCGGGAGCGTGGAGCGCGATTTGTTACCCGCTGCTCTTTGCCCTCTGTAATATCTTGCTTTTGCCAGGCGGGATTCTCTGCGTCGGCAGCGGCTTTTTCTTTGGCCTGTGGTGGGGTTTTGTCGTCGTATTCGTCGGCAATAGCATAAGCGCCGCGATTTCTTTCGCGCTCAGCCGCTGGGCTGGCGAGCGGTGGTTGTGGCGTAAGCTCTCGCGTCACCCAATGTTGCAGGCGTTGGGACCGGCGGTTGAACGCGAAGGATGGAAGTTTATTCTTCTGAGCCAGCTTCATCCCTTCTTTCCTACCAGCTTGATCAATTACTTTTACGGGCTGACGCGAATTCCATTTCGCACATACATGCTCTGGGTTTCAATTGGACGAGCGCCGGGACTTTTCTTGTACGTATACCTTGGAACACTGGGTCAATTGGGCCTTAACTTGGTTCGCGGCAAAAGTCACCCGCGCCTTATCGAATATTGGACATGGGGCGGCGCGTTTGTTATCTCCGCGCTTCTCTTGGTTGTGTTGAGCCGGGTCGCGACACGTGCAATCCAAACTGCGCGGCGGCAAGGCTATTCGGAGGGATCGCGGCAGCGCGAAGGAGCCGCAGCGTGTTGACTGATATAAATACTTAATTGTTAACATGTTATGAATAATTCAGAGCTTATAACGGCTGCCTTAGACGTTAGGCGCCATGCTCACGCCCCTTATTCCAATTTTTCGGTAGGAGCAGCCTTGCTGGCGAAGTCCGGGAAAATCTTTACAGGCTGCAATGTCGAGAATGTTTCTTTTCGTCTGACCGTTTGTGCAGAAGAGGCTGCGGTTGCCGCGGCAGTTGCGGCCGGCGAGAGAGATTTTGTTGCCATCGCCGTTGTAGCAGATTCCACCGAGCCGGTTATGCCCTGTGGCGCATGTCGGCAGGTCCTGGCTGAATTCAACCCCGAAATAGAGGTGATCACGTCTACAGTCGGCGGCCGCAAGCACAGTACCCGGCTAAACGAGCTACTTCCGGACGCCAAACAGGGCATCCTGGAATCGTTCAGAAATGTTTAAGTTACCCACTAAATATGAGGTGGTGGTAGTAGGAAGCGGCCATGCCGGAATCGAGGCTGCTCTAGCTGCCTCGCGCATCGGATGCCGCACGCTCATGCTGACGCAAAATCTCGACACGATCGGGCAAATGTCGTGCAACCCAGCAATCGGAGGTCTGGCTAAGGGGCATATCGTGCGGGAGATCGACGCCATGGGGGGTACAATGGGTCTGAATGCAGACGCCACTGGTATTCAATTTAGAATGCTGAATCGGACGAAGGGTCCCTCGGTGCGGTCGCCGCGCGCGCAGTGCGACAAGAAAGCTTACCAATTCCGCATGAAAGCTGTGCTTGAGCGAGCTTCAAACTTGGACCTTAAACAGGCCACAGTGTCAAAGATCATAGTTGAGGATGGACGAGTGGCAGGCGTAGAGACCGACATAGGCGTCCAGGTCTTGGCGCGTGCGCTGGTTATCACTTCCGGAACTTTCCTCCGCGGCTTGCTGCATGTGGGAGCGAATCAGAAGCCGGGTGGCCGTATGGCGGACGCGAGCTCGAGTTTGAGCGAGAATCTCAGGGCACTCGGTTTTGAGGTCGGCCGTTTCAAGACGGGGACGCCGTGTCGGCTCAATCGCCGCTCGATCGACTTTTCGCGCTGTGAAATCCAATTGGGCGATGATCCGCCCCCGCGTTTTGCCTTTTATAATGGGGAGGCCAAGCGTGGCGATGACTTTTTCAGCCTAAATTATGACAGCGAAGGCGAGTTCCACGTGGAACAAATCGCCTGTTGGGTCACCCATTCGACCCCGCAAACGCACGAAATTATCAGGCAAAATCTCCATCTTTCGCCCCTCTATGCCGGTCGGATAAAAGGGGTTGGGCCGCGCTATTGCCCTTCCATTGAAGACAAGGTGGTAAAATTTTCTGAAAAAACCTCGCACCAGTTATTTCTTGAGCCGGAAGGCCGCCATACTGAGGAGTTCTATGTCAATGGGATTTCGACCAGCCTGCCATATGGTGTCCAACTCGAATTTGTCCACTCAATTCCTGGATTGGAACAGGCCGAAATCATGCGGCCAGGCTATGCCGTGGAGTACGACTATTTTCCTCCCACTCAGCTTCACCACACCCTGGAAACCAAATCGCTGTACGGTCTCTATTTCGCCGGACAGGTCAACGGAACATCAGGTTACGAAGAGGCGGCTGCCCAGGGGCTCATTGCCGGAGCAAATGCTGCGCTCAAAATTAAAGGCCGGGACTCGCTGACGATTGACCGCAGCGAAGGTTACATCGGAGTTTTGATTGACGATCTCGTGACAAAAGGCACGGAAGAACCCTACCGTATGTTTACCAGTCGCGCCGAAAATCGACTGCAGCTGCGGCAGGACAACGCTGACCAACGGCTGACGCCCCGCGCGTTCGCGTCGGGTTTGATAGACCAGGCGCGGTGGGCCGTTTTTCAGCGTAAAATGCAGCTGCTTGAAAACGCGCGCATTTTCGCAAGGGAAAAAACAACCGACGGCGTTTCTTTGGGTCAACTGCTGAAGCGGCCAGATTACCGCTGTACCGATTTGCCAGAGGTAGCGCACTCGTTGGCGTCCCTGGATATTTGGGAATTGATCGAGACCGAGTTCAAGTATGAAGGCTACGCTGCCAGGCAGTCGGAGCAAAACCGCAGGATGGCCCTGCGGAATTTGCAAAGCATCCCCGCAGATCTGGACTTCTGGAAGATCGCCGGGTTGCGTTCCGAGACTCGACAAAAGCTCAGTGTGATTAGGCCGACTTCTCTCGGCCAGGCGGCGCGAGTGAGTGGGATCACTCCGGCCGACATTGCCATAATCTCTATATGGTTGGCTAGCAAGCACTTAGATAGAGCAATCGACTCCTGAAAGATAGGCGCGGATTTGTGTTTCTGTTTATTAGCATCGCCTTGCTGAGCTATTTTATCGGCTCTATTCCATCCGGATACTTAGCCGGCCGGATAGCCGGAATCGATATACGCAAAACCGGCAGCGGAAACATCGGAGCGACCAACGTCACCCGGGAGTTAGGAAAGCGTTACGGGTACCCGGTTTTCCTGGCGGACTTCATTAAAGGCCTAACCACGGTGGGTATAGCAACGCTGGTTGGCAGTCACTACAAACTGGCGAACTCGGACCAGGCTTTGCAACTCGTGGCGGCAATTTCTTGCGTTATCGGAAACACGTTTCCAGTATGGCTGGGGTTCAAAGGCGGAAAAGGAGTTGCCACTTCCGCCGGTGCGCTTTTTGCTTTGGCCCCGCTGGCAACCTTGGTTGCCGTGGTCGTATGGCTGGTTACATTCCAAATCACGCGCTACGTTTCTGTCGCCTCAATTGTAGCTGCAATCGCGCTCCCGTTTGCCGTCCTGGTGATGACGCAACTCAATCCGGCCCATGGATTTTTGCTTTTCTATTTTTCAATTTGTCTCGCCGCGCTAGTGGTTTTACGGCATCGCTCGAACCTCTTGCGATTGATGCGCGGAACCGAGCAACGTTTTGACCGCAGTGAAAATTGAAACAACAGCAATCCTCGGTGCCGGCAGCTGGGGCACGGCATTGGCCGCCCTATGGGGAAAAAATCAGCGAGACATTCTCCTTTGGGGAAATAATCCAGCACGCGTCGAGCGGTTACGCGAGACACGCGAGAACAGCGATTACCTTCCAGGATTTAAGTTGCCAGATTCAGTGCGCGTCACGAATGAAATGAGTGATTGCGCAGACTGCGCGCTCGTCGTTTTTGTAATTCCGTCAACCGTGTTTCGAGCAATTGCCAGGCGGTTTTCCCAAGTGAGCGGAAACAAGAATTCAATTCTGCTCAGTTGCACGAAAGGGATCGAACATGGCACCGGGATGCGGATGAGTCAGGTTCTGGACGAGCTTCTTCCCAACCATGTGGTGGCGGTTCTTTCGGGTCCGAATTTGGCTTTGGAAGTTGCGCGTGAACTTCCCACCGCCACCGTGATCGGTTGCAAAGACAGCGAATGCGCGGCTGAATTACAAAATTATCTAGGCAGCTCACGGTTTCGCGTTTACACCAGCGACGAACTGGTGGGCATTGAGCTCGGTGGTGCCCTCAAGAATGTTTTCGCGCTCCCGGCCGGCGTGAGCGATGGCTTTGGATTGGGCGATAACTCCAAGGCGGCGCTGGTAACACGATCGCTGGCCGAGCTGTTGCGGCTGGGCAGAGCCATGGGTGGAAACCCGAGAACGTTTTACGGATTAAGCGGAGCGGGCGACCTGATCGCGACCTGCTTTAGCAAGCACAGCCGAAACCGCACGGTTGGCGAGAGATTGGGGCGAGGTGAGTCGTTAGTCCAGATCACATCGTCGATGCAGATGGTGGCCGAAGGAATTCCGACGACAAAGAGCGCTTACGAGTGCGCGAGAAACCTAAACATCGAAACTCCGATCATCGACCAGGTTTATGCTGTCCTTTACGAGGGAAAAGCGCCTCTCCAGGGGTTGAAAGAACTGCTGCAGCGTGATCAAAAGGCCGAGCGCCTTTAAGACGTCTGCGCAGCCTGGCAAAAGGTGTTGATCACTTCCGGGTACAAATCGCGCTCCGCGATTTGGATCCGGGCATGAAGAGTTTCGGGAGTGTCGTCCGGCAACACCGGCACTTCGCGTTGCGCAATGATATCGCCGTGATCGATTTCTTCGTCTACATAATGGACGGTGCAGCCGGTAATTTTTTCCCCGGCAGCCAGCGCCTGCTTCCAGGCAAAAAGGCCGGGGAATTTTGGCAGGAGCGAGGGATGAATGTTTATGATTCGACGCGGGAACGCCTGCAGCATCTGAGATTTTAAAATGCGCATGAACCCGGCGAGAACGACCAGTTCGACGTCGGCATCGCGAAGGATTTGTACAAGTTCCGACTCTGATTGCGGGTCCAGACGGGTGCGAAAATTGCCTGGAGACAAATAAGCATTTGGGACCAAGAATTCCCGGGCAATGTCGAGGATGGGCGCAGCGAGCACATCCGAAATAACGACGCGAACTTCTGCTTGTAACGCGCCGCTTTTAATCCGCTCGAGGAGCGCGCGGCAGTTCGTTCCTTTTCCGGAGCCAAGTATCCCGATCGGGAGAAGTCTCATTGGTCGCGCAGTTTTTTTAGTAACCCGGAAGTGGAATATCCTTTTTCGAACGGAATGCTGCGAATCTCCGCTCCGATTTTTTCCAAAGCGGTGCGTTCTTCCGCATTCAGCGTCTCCGCAGTGTAGTCTCCACCTTTTGCATAGACTGCCGGTCTCACCAATTCGAGTAGCCGGGTCGCCCTCGCTTCGGGAAAAATCGTCACTAAATCGACGCACTCGAGCGCCGCCAGCACTTCGGCGCGATCACGCTCGTTGTTAACGGGCCGATTCTCGCCTTTAAGCTCGCGCACCGATTTATCGCCGTTCACCCCCACAGCCAGAGCATCGCCGAGCGCACGCGCCGCTTGTAAGTAGCGCACATGCCCCACGTGCAATAAATCGAAACACCCATTGGTCACGACCAGCTTCTTACCCGCGTCACGCAGGGTTTTGGCATGATTGGCCAGCTCGTTCAACTCGATGATTTTGCGCCTCATCGTTTTCCAGCAACAAACTGCAACGCGCGCGGCATGATCTCAAACGTCGCGGGGTCGTTCCCGACCAGCTCACCATCAACATTGAACCACATTCCTGGCCGCGATTTGATTGACACTTTCGTCGTGCGCCGAAACGTGATCGTACTGCTTTCCAAGTGTTTGCCTAACAAAATCTCGGCTGCCAGCAAAACAATTTCAGACTTGGGACGCTCCGGAATTAGAATGACGTCCAGTAATCCATCTGTCGGATCGGCTTCAGGCGCAATGGGCAAACCACCAGCGACATATCGCCCGTTGGCAACGATGACGTTGTAAAGGTCGATCGAAAAAGTTTCTTTTTCACCCAGCTCAATCGACGTCCGGTAGGCCCGAAGTTCCGGAAAGGCGGCCGCCGCGCCGCGCACGTAAGCGAGCGGCCCCCAGTTCCGCTTGACCTCCGGCGTCACTTTTTCATCGACCATGCCACTGAAGCCGCCGGCGGAGACATTAACAAAGTAACGGGTCTCGTCACTTTGCACGCGCACCAGGTCGATCGCGATTGTTTCGGCAGAAAGCAAGAGATCGATGTTTTCGTCCACGCTAATGGGCAGATTAAGGCAGCGGGCAAAATCATTACCGGTGCCGAGCGGAATCAAGCCGATCCGAACCTGAGCGGCGTGCTTGGCGATTCCATTAATGACCTCGTTGAGCGTTCCGTCGCCGCCTGCGGCGACGATGTAGTTGCAGCCCGTTCGAATTGCTTCGATGGCGTGAGCCTGGGCGTCTCCCGACTCTGCGGTCACGTGGATATGCGATGGTTTGAGCTTTTCAATCTTGCTTCGTAGCAAATCGAAATCCTTCACCGACCCGGCGTTGGGATTGATGATAACGCACAATTTCACAGGGCACCGTGGAGCTAGCTTATCTTTAAGAGGTAGAGGCGATTGACCTCAATCGCTATGGTCCGGCACCTGCGGGAGTGAACCGCCGCTACCTGACCAGAATCCCTAGTTGTCGATCTAGCCGCAAGACTGGAGATTCGGGTTGCGTTTTGCCTTTTTTCGTCAACTTGTAGGGCGCAAATTACCATGGCCCAGGACAACTCAGCATCTACCCCCCGGAAAAAAGGCGAAGGAGCGGACTTTCGCATTGCTAACGGGCCGCTAGTGCGCCGGGAAGAGGAGGAGCAAACTGGCGTTGCCTTAGAATTCGCTCGACTGCCCCGCACCTATGGCGGGCCGATCCTTTTCGCTATCCCGCGCGATCCGCGAACGCTTTTCGCCTACTGGAACATCAATTGGGACAAAGTTTTTGCACAAGCTGCGCCGGTCTATAAAAATGTGTATTTGCGCGTCCTCAATGCCGGTGGCGAGGCGGAATCTGAATCACCGGTGGAGCCAATGCTCGGAACTCACTACACATCGGTTTCCACGCCGCGTGGGGATTATCGAGTGGAGCTTGGGTATTATCAGCCGGCCGACGCGTGGCATTCAGTCGCGATGTCCGATGCGGTGCCGATGCCACCAGAAGATGCCTCTGAAAACCTCGATGTCGATGTGGCTACTATCCCGTTTCACCTCAGTTTTCAACGCATGATCGATCTGCTTCGCGCATCGAATGGCGATTCCATCACGACGCTCCTCTCGCGTTTGCAAGGCCGCGCGTTGAGCGATAACGAGCGCCACCTGTTTACTCCAGAGGAATGGGAGATTCTTCGAGCTATGAATCTTTCGTTATCGGAAGTCGCAGCGGCCCGGCGTGCCTTCTCGGATCGCGTCGATGCTGATCGGTTGCGCAAGCGGGCGGAAGCCATTCTCGGTTTTGGCGCGACCAGTCCCTCCGGGGGCTTCGGCGGAAGTAGTTGGAGCTCGCCGCCATCGTAGACAACCCACCCGGGAAGGAAGTGCTCCGTCCGGCGTCCCATTATTTTGGGACGACACCAGCCTTCGCCGAGGCTATGGCTCGGCAGGCAGAGGTCGTTCCTCCGGTGCAAATACCTTCGCTCCCGACCGCGCAAATGGCGGCCCTAACGACAATTATTTAGTGGCGTCTCAGCAGCCACACGATCAGTCGCATCCAGTTCGTCCAGCCAAGGCCGTAGATCATAGCGCCGCACACAATGATCCCAAGCGTCGCGACCACCGGCGCTGCCGGCACGCGGAACCCGCGTTCCAGATCAGGACGCCGAACCCGCATAATCCAAATGCCGGCACAAACCAGAATGAAAGCGAAGAGTGTTCCGATGCTGGTCATTTCACCGGTCACGTCCGCCGGAACGAACGCCGCCAGTAATCCGGTGAACACAAAGAACAGCATGTTCGATTTGTAGGGCGTTCTAAACCGCGGATGCACATCCGAAAAAACCCTTGGCACCAGTCCGTCGCGACTCATTGAAAAGAAGACGCGCGATTGCCCGAGCAACATTACGAGGATAACCGACGAAAACCCGGCGAGAATCGCGACCGTGACTGACTTCGACAACCATTCGTAGCCCGGCATGTATTTGCTGATCGCGAACGCAACCGAGGCTTCGCGGCCGGCGGCGCGAAAGTCGTCGACGGTGGCAACGCCGCTCAGGACCCAGGAGAAGAGCACGTAAAGGATCGTGCAAAAGGCCAGCGATCCAAGAATTCCAATTGGCATATCGCGCTTCGGATTTCTGGCTTCCTGCGCCGCAGTCGAAACAGCATCGAAACCGATGTAAGCGAAGAAGACGACACCGGCAGCGCCGAGAATCCCAAGGATTCCGCCGTAGGCGTGAGTGATACCTTGCGGCGTAACGTAAGTAGTCGGCGCCGGAATCAGCGGCGTATGGTTTGCCGGATTGATGAATCCCCATCCGATGCCGATGAAGAGCAAGACGATGCTCACCTTCAGGATAACGATGAGACCATTGACGAAAGCCGATTCCTTCGTTCCGCGGATAAGGAGCGCGGTCAGGATAAGCAAGATGAACACGGCGGGAATATTCATGATGCCGTGAACGCCAGCCGGGTCATGCTCGAAAGGCGAATGCGTCCATTGGTATGGAACGCGCAGTCCGAACCACTCGAGCACGCGATTGGCATATTCACTCCAGGCGATGGAGACGGTCGACGCGGCGACAGCGTATTCGAGGATTAAATCCCAGCCGATGATCCAGGCGACAAACTCGCCCATCGTCGCGTAGGAATAGGTGTAGGCGCTACCCGCAACCGGAATCATCGAGGCGAATTCTGCGTAACAGAGACCCGCAAACGCGCAACCGATGCCGGCGACGATGAAGGCAAGCACCACCGATGGACCCGCGCGATCAGCGATTGCGGCCGCGGTGCGCACAAAAAGACCGGCGCCGATGATTCCCCCGATGCCGAGCGCCACGAGATTAAACGGCCCGAGCGAGCGCTTTAGGCTGTGCTCGCCAACCTCCTGCGCCTCCGCCATCAGTTTATCGAGAGGTTTTGTCGCGAATAGATTTCCCATGGGTCCGCTCTCCTTTGGTTGTTCGTCGTTTCGGTTTCGTTAAGTGCGTTGGTCGTCTAACGGCGCACCCGCATTCGATTTTCGCCAAAGAAAATAAATCGGCACGCCGGTAAGTACGATCATTAGACCGGGCCACGTCGTCGCCGTCTGATACATGAAGAGGACAACGAGAATCACGGTTGCGCCAACGATGTAGAACGCGGGGACGATTGGGTAACCGAATGCTTTATACGGACGCTCAGCCTCGGGTCGTTTTCGGCGCAGCAAAAACAGGCCGAGAATCGTCAGAATGTAGAAGATGAGCGCAGCCGAAATGACATAGTCGAGCAGGTTGCCGTAAAGATTACCGTAACCTGTCACATTGCCGGCGGCGTCTGTCTTAACGGTGCGCGGGAGGACAAGGGCACCGGCCCAAATGCCTTGAATGATCAAGCCCCACGCCGGCACGTGATTCTTGTTTAACTCGCCCACGCGACGGAAGAAGAGACCGTCGCGTGCCATCGCATAGTAGGCGCGCGCGCCGGCGAGAATCAGCCCGTTATTGCAGCCGAAGGTGGAAACCATGATCGCGACGGCCATGATCGTCGCGCCTGCGCCGGGAAAAATCACGTTGGCAGTCTCAGACGCGACGCGGTCGCTCGGCGCATTCTGGATCGCGGCGAAGGGCAGGGCCGCGAGATATGCGACGTTGGCGAGCAGATAAAGCCCGATAACCAGAATAGTCCCGAACGCGAGCGAGAGCGGGATGTTGCGCCGTGGGTCCTTCACTTCTCCAGCCGTGAATGTGATGTTGTTCCAAGCGTCGGCCGAGAAAAGCGAATTCGTCTGCGCCACGCAGATGCCGACAAAGAGTCCGAAGGCGGTCGCGGCGGTCAAGCCTTTGCCAACCTCCTGTAAATCGCCACGGATTGTCCAAAAATCGCTAAAGTTCGCTGCGCCTGCTCCCGATTTCACGCCGACGATGATGCCGAGCACAATAAGCGCGATGAGCGCGCCCGTCTTCGCCGTCGTGAAGATGTTCTGAATGAGCTTGCCGAGATTCAACCCGCGCGTGTTCATGAATGTGAGCAGCGCGATCATCGCCAGGCCGATGAACTGCGCGGTTGAAAGCGAGAGCGCATAGCCGCCAAAACGGATGGGCGCGATCAGATAGTTCTTTTCCGAGACCCAAGGCAAGAGTACGCCTGTGTAGCGAGCGAACCCGACGGCCACCGCCGCGATTGTGCCAGTCTGGATAACGAGAAAGAGCGTCCAGCCGTAGAGAAAACCCCAGAACGGAGAGAAGGCTTCGCGCAAGTAAACGTATTGTCCGCCGGCCTTCGGCATCATGGCCGCCAACTCGCCATAAGAGAGCGCAGCCATGAGCGTGAGTAGGCCAGTAACGAGCCAGACAACAAGCAACCACCCCGGCGCGCCGACTTATCATCGACCCTGCGACGAGCATGGTCGAGTCGAGCAAGCCGAGGCCCCTAACGAATTTGTTATCGGCTGCTGGTGGCTGTGACATGGAGCTTCTTCTGAGTTTTAAGCTGTTCGGATTCCGCGGAGAGTTAACCACCGCTCAGCCCGATGGGGCAATGTCGAAACGATTCCCCAAACAAACTACCGGCGTTATTGATCTCGTGCTTCGCCAGCTCAATCCCATTCCTCGAATTGATGCCGAAAGTTGCTTCGCTGCCCGTAAGGGACGCGAACTCGCCGATGGCGATGTTTTGGCCGAATGCCCGAATGGCCAAGGCGCCGAGCACGCAAACAAGTAAAAAAATGCGAGTGAATGGATTCATGAATAGCTCCTCTTTAATGCTTGGGCCATGACCGTGCAATTCCGACGCCTGCCGCGGCATACAAATTCAATATCGCAGCCGGAATGGTGCCATATCGCCCTGCCGGCTTCACAGATTCGTTCCTTCGCAGAGCGAAGCGGCGACTCGCTTCTAGCGACAAATTCAGGTAGGCTCTTCCCTTTAAACAACCGCTTTCGACTTAATGAAAGCATGTTATCCTCCGCCGCGTGATAAATCCTGGGGTATTAGGGTTGAGATTAAAGCGCTTGGCGATCTTACTCGCGAGTGTCGCCACGGTCGCGGAGTTGTCAGCGGCAACTCGGTCAGCTCAATCCGCCCCACAATCGGCTCCCCAGTACGAGGCGTTGCCATTGATGCGTTCTCGGCAAAACCATCTCCTCGTTCGAGCGATGATTAATGGCCGTGCGGCCTGGCTGGGTGGGGATCCCGAGTAGCTCCAAGTTGCCGGCCCGCCTCCAGATCAACGGCGGATTCAACAATGTCGCCATCGTGCACAACTTCGCCCTCGGCAATCTCAACCTGATTGACGAACCGGTGGTAACTGTAAATCTTCGAAGTTCCACGCGCGCGGCCCGCCTTTTAGAGGAGCAGGAGATCGACGGGATTCTAGGCGCAGATATTCTCTTTCCAACCAAAGCCGTCCTGGACTGTCAGCGAGGGCTCCTTGTTCTGAAAATGTATCCCGAGCTGCCGGGTCACGCGCCCGGATTTGATTACCGCGGATATAGCGCGGTGCCGATTCAGGTCAGTGAGGGGTTCAACCTATATGTCAATGCCGCGATTAATGGCGCTCCCGCCAAGCTCATGGTCGATACCGGGGCCTTTGCAACTTTGCTTCATCACTCCTTCGTTCGGCGGATGCGAATCCCCATGCGCGAGACGCCTTACAGTTCCGCGGCCGTCAATTTGAAGCAGCGCGGCGTGAACGTCGCTCGGATCCGGAAATTGTCCGTTGGTTCGGTGAACATTGTAGGCAAGGAAGTTGGGGTGATCGACCTCGAAGGCCTGATTCGCGGCGGCCTGTTACACGGATCGCCACCCGTGGCCGGACTTCTCGGTGCCGAGATTTTGAATCGCCACCATGGGATCATCGATTTCGGGACGCGCACGCTGTATTTGAAGCGTTGATCCCGGGTGTCAGCGTCGTAGAGGTGCGTGCCCCCAGCCAGCACCGGTTTACAACATTGGGTGCTTGGCACAACCACCGCTACAATTCGCGCGCCCCTTCTCTGATCCCCGGTCATTCGACATCGATTTCCCGGACGCCTTTTTGGGTGCGAACGGCCTCCACTTGATTCCGTATCTTGTCAGCGAGCGCGACAGAAGAGGGAATGGCTTCGATAAAAACAAAGGGGGATGAAGTGTCGGATGTATTCATCTGCACGTTCTCAATCCCGACCATGCGATGGAAAAAGGGTTGTCGCGTTTCGATATCTTTGACGCGATATAGTTCCAATGTGTCGGTCACTTTACTGAAGACGCCTTCGGTGATCTTCAGTCGTTCCGTCGTGAGTTCGTAAACCTTGTTTTTGGTCTGGAGATAACGCGCGATCGCGATGAAAATCGGTACGATGAGCCAGCAGAAAAGCGTGCAGACAACGAATGCGCCAAAGTTTTTCCACTGCGATGAGGTGCCACGCCAGACGATTTCTTCCACCATGGACAAATTGTTAACCAGGGCACGGGCGGGCACAAGTGAGAGGGTTGAGGTGAGGGTACAATAAGATTCTAGTATCTAGCATGCAGCTCCAACGCCGACCCCCCAACACCGAGACCCAACGCCCAACGCCCAACGCCCAACGCGCCACCTCATCTGCCGGTTCACGCCTTCCTCTCCCCGAGGGAGAGGATTGAGGTGAGGGAAAATGAGCACGCCTTCGATCACTCAGGCTTTCGTATTCGGCGCGGGACTTGGTACGCGCCTACGTCCACTGACCGACGATTTGCCCAAACCGCTCATTCCAATTTTTCAGAAGCCGCTCATCACGTTCGCGTTGGATCACCTGATCGGAATTGGCATCGAGTCGTTCCTTATCAACACGCATCGATTGCCGGAACTCTTTGCGCGCGGTTTTCCGGAAAACAGCTATGCGGATCGTTCAATCAAGCTTGTGAATGAGTCAACGCTGCTCGAGACCGGCGGGGGCATCAAAAACGTGCAAGCCTATCTCGGAACAAAACCGTTCATTACTTATAGCGGCGACATTTTAACCGATGTTAATTTGCAGGGGTTGATCGACGAACATTTCCAACGAGGAAATGACGTCACGCTGGGCTTGCGCGAAACCGGTCTGGCTTCGGCGGTTGCCCTTCACCAAAACCGCGTGGTGGATATCTCGAATCGATACGGCGTGGCGGGCAATTACGACTTCGCTAACATCGCGGTTTGGAATACGTCGATTTTCGAACGTATTCCGCCAGGACAAAAAGTTTCCTTTATCCCGATTATTGCTGATTGGATAGCAAACGGCGGAAAGATCGGCGGCCTTGTTCTCGACGACGGAAAGTGGTTCAACATCGGTTCGCGCGCCGAGTATCTCCAAGTCCATCGGATTATTTCGAATGAACATTGGAGCCCGCGCTATGTGAAGGCAGCGGATTGGTCGGTCCCCGTCCACGCCAGCGCGATCATCGATCCCACGGCGCAACTGCGCGGTTGTTCGGTCGCCGGCGCCAATTGCCGGGTCGGCGCGGGCGCGGTCCTCGAGGACACGATTTTATGGCCGGGTTCGCAAATTGCTTCACTAAGTGACCTTCGTGCTTGTATTGTCCGCTGCGGCCGAAAAGCTGAAGGCCTCCACCGCAATAAAGACATCTAGCTCAGCGTGAAAACAGATCTTCTTCTCCACCAGACGCGCATGCATTTTCCGCGTTTCGATGTGGCCGAGATAAAAATTACACCGATCGAAACAGGCGGATCAGATCGAAAATTTTACCGGGTCCATTGTTCGTCCGATCAGCAACTCATCCTGGTCAAATACAATCTCGAGCGCGAAGAAAACCGGCATTACGTTCAGATAGCAAACTTTCTGGCCACGCATGGAATTCGGGCCCCGAAGATTTATCACCACGACGCTGATGAAGGTTTGATCTGGCTCGAAGATCTCGGCGAGCGGGATCTGTTCAGCTATCGGGGAGAAAGCTGGCTGGTCCGCCGCGCTTTTTATGAATCGGCGCTGGATGAAATTGCGAAGCTGCACCGGTTGCCGGAAGCGGTTTGCGTGGAGATGCGCGAGCATCTTCCGGCCGAGTTCAACGCCGCTCTCTACACATGGGAGCAGAATTATTTTTTCGAGAATTGCCTCGGTCGCTATTTCAAAACCGCGAGCGAGACGAGGAGGGAGCTCGCGGCGCTGCCGGCCTTGCACAAAATCTCGCAGCATCTCAATCGTTTGCCCCGCATCCTGGTGCACCGCGATTTTCAATCGCAAAATATCATTGTGCGAAACGGACAGGCGCATTTGATCGATTTTCAAGGGATGCGACCGGGCCTGGCGCAATATGATCTGGCATCACTGTTTTTTGATCCGTATGTCGATTTGCCGGAGGAGGAGCGCGCCGAATTAAAGGCATATTATTGTGAACAGCGGTCCAAACATGGAGGGGCGGTCGAGGCTGATTTTGAAAGCACACTGAAGATGTGTGCAATGCAGCGTCTGATGCAGGCCCTGGGGGCCTATGGGTTTCTCGGTTTGGTCAAACGCCACAAGAGCTTTCTTCAGTACATTCCGGTAGCCGTAAGATCTTTGCGCTCGACTTTGGCCGGGCTCGATGGCCTTGAGCCGCTGGAATCGTTGCTGGCACAGCTTAAATAAAAGCGAAGCGATCCCATACAAAGCAGAACTGCTTGCGCTATAGCTATCCGCCCCGGGAATGTCCGCGCGACGGCGCATGGTCCGTGTTACAGCTCTGCTGGCCATAGCCCGGCGTTTTAACGCTGGGTTTGATCAATAGAAAACGGTCGAGTCCCGTTAGGGACGAAAGAAGCCCCCTCCGGCGGCGCGTGAGGAATCCGGAAGGTTGGGAGCGATTTCTAATCTTTTTATCGAATCGAATTCGGCGGCGTGAATTTCGTCGAATCTGTTCAAACGAAGGAACTAACTATGAAAAAGTTAAGCTTAATATTGCTGATCGCTTGTGGTTTGAACGTCCCAGCGATTTCAATTTCTGCGCCCGACTACCGATCTAACACTGCCTTCGCGTATTCCTGGCCATGGTCCGACCGGCTGGATGCGGAAATCAACCACCTGAATCGCATGCGCGGTCACGTGCGCTGGGAGCTAAATTACTACAGGGCAAGAGCAAACTGGCAGATTCGGCGCGACTTTGCGCGGCTTTCCCGTGAGGTTGATCACGTAAATTGGGAGTACCGGCAGCGCGGTTACGATCGACGCCATCTGCAGCGCGAGGTGGAACGCCTTCATGCCGCCCTACATGACATTGAGACAAGGCTGCGTGTGCGGAGCTGGGATTACTATCATTGGCGCTAGTTGCGAATACCGCAGATGTGATCGCGCCGGCGGGTCGCGGCGATTGACCTCAATCGCCATGGCCGTTCGCTGAAACGCCACTACCAAGAAAGCGACGGGCGATTTTAACCGCCGCTACCTTATGCGTGGGCGAGTTGCTGCGCTTGGTTTGTCCTTTGCGGGTTTGCAAGGATTGGACTCACTGCAAAAACGGGTTCGTCCGGCGCTCCGTTCCAACTTTGGTCGGCGGTCCATGGCCGGGGAGCACGGTGACGTTGTCGCCGAGCGGAAATAATTTTTGT
>WNGI01004510.1_pt1 | contig 18089 bp, 21 predicted proteins | sample 5400621 | NCBI WGS metagenome assembly WNGI01 (sample SAMN13153374, study PRJNA577476) | soil metagenome | isolation source: 20 cm soil or saprolite under Garry oak tree replicate 1 | place: USA:California | collected 2016-06-15
GTGGCGTTTTGGTATAGGCGGAAGCGAGAAATTGTCCGCCATGATCATCCGAGCCGCCGACGAAAATCTTTTTCCACGGCTCCGCGTGCGTTGGCGCCAGGTTATGGCGATTTGCGAAACTGTCGATCTTGTCCGGCGTCAACTGCTCGAAAAGAGTTTGAGCAAGGTCGCTTAGAAGAGCGTCGCGCAGACCGTTGATTCCCTCAAAGTGTTTGAAAAGAAGAATCAGCCGCTCGATGTGGGAGGCTTCAAGTTTGCCGTTAACGCTGTAAAGAGGATGCGCAACCGCGTGCGCGATTTGCGCCGTTTGGAGATAACGCTGCAGCTCAAAAATATTATCGCGGACGCCTTCGATTTCACGGTGTTGCTGTTCTGAGATTCCCCAGACAAGGATGTGTAACTTACACGGATCTTGCGGAAAATAAGTTGTAACCTGTTCACTAATAAAAACCTGTGGCAGATCCACAATTTGGAGACCGCCTTCGATCGTATCGTGGTCAGTAATCGTGACGTAATCCATCCCAGCCTCCAGCAACTGTCGATGCAGCTCCTTGGGATCGGAATAGCTGTCGGGAAAATCGAAACGACGGAACAACCATTCCTCCGAGCGCGCGCTGTAGCGCGAGTGAACGTGTAAATCACACTTGCTCATTCTTCAGATGCGGCCGGCCATTAATCTCTGCTCTGCGACCCAGTCCCGATAAGTTGTTGGCGTTCTCGTTTCATCGATTTTATCTATCAATCGCAAAATCTGTCGCCAAACCGCGGGATGAGAATAATCAGGCGGATGAATACTTAGCCGCAAGAGAGGATTATTCTCCAAAAAGCGGGACAGTCCGGCATTCCAAGCGCAGCTGACGGCGCGCCGCCACCTAGTTCGAACGCTATACACCATTGATCTTGCGGAGAACTCTTCGCCTGAACGGAGATCACGCACTGTGCGCAACCGCGTCGTGTATTCCAATTCAGCATCGCGCGCGGCACGTTCGCCCTCTCTGCTGAGGAGCCAGGCGGGCGCGGCAAAACCTCGCGGGCTCAATCCGCTTGCACGGAATTCATCGCGCGCATTCGTGATTCGCCGCAAGGCCTCCTCATAACCGAGGTCGTAAAACTCTCCTTCGTGATTCGTATACAATCTCGTCAGAAACTTGTCGCGGAAGCTTTCATTGGGACACCGAGGACGTTCATGAAAATAACCATGGATGACAATTTCATGACCGTCTGCTTCCAGATTCTTCAGCCACCCGATGAATTGTCGATCTTTTGTCGCCAACCCTTGATGATGATAATCGGGGATAACGAGAAGAGAACAGACGCGGACACCGCGGCGAGATAATTCTGAAATGATTTTGCTCGCGACATCCCAGTTGGAAGGAGCGACATCGTGCAGAGAGACAACGATGAAGTCTCTCGTAGCGGCTGTCGTTGCGACCAACGGCACGAATTGAGTGGCGACGACTGAAGTCATGTTTGCAAATTTTCAACAGCACACTTCCCAGCGACAAGTGTAAAAAGCGCAAGGGCGCGCTACCCTCCCATAAGAATAATCGCACGAAACTCTCCACCCGTCACCGGCATGACGGAGAGACGCGATTGGCGCACAAGCTGAATTTTCTTTAGACCGGCAGCGCTCTTGATTTGGTGAAGCGTGACCGGTCGCCGTAGAGGTTTGGTTGGTGCAAGGTCCACGGCACTCCAATCGCCTTCCCTGGCAGTTGGGTCTGGGTAAGCTCCACGCGTAACTTTGGCAATACCGACAACGGCCTTTTCGGCACCGCTGTGATAGAAGAGCACTTCATCGCCCCTTTTCATCCTGCGCAGATTGTTTCGCGCAGTGTAATTTCGAACGCCCGTCCAGTTGGTCTCCCCCTCGGCAGTAAAGTCCGACCACGAGTAAGAGGACGGTTCTTGTTTTACCAGCCAGAAATTTTTCATGATCGAAATAAGTATCCGCGTCCCGCGCATTCGACAACTGCACGCGTGTGATTCACAATCGATCTGATGCCGCGCCTGCCATTCATCACGTTTGAGGGATCGGAGGGATGCGGAAAATCTACTCAGGTGCAAAGACTCGCAGCGCGCCTCAAACGGGCGGGTGTTCTCTATCTCGTGACGCGCGAGCCTGGCGGGACTCCTATCGGCGAAACAATTCGCGAGCTTCTCCAGTTTGCGCCGCATGGCGGCGGCATGACACCTCAAACAGAGCTGCTTTTGTTTGAAGCAAGTCGGAGCCAGCTCGTTCGCGAAACGATCAAACCAGCTCTCGAGAGCGGCCTTTGTGTAATCGCCGATCGGTTTTTTGATTCGACTACGGTTTACCAGGGCGTGGCACGAAAACTAGATCAACAAATTGTCGAACGACTGAACGCGTTCGCGGTCGGTGATTTCGTTCCCGACATTACTTTCGTGCTGGATATCGACGCAGAAACTGCGCGCTCGCGGCTGAAACGTACGGTGCGCAGACCGGACCGGATGGAACAGGAATCAACGGAATTTTATGATCGGGTTCGAACAGGCTACCGCGAACTTGCAATCCGCGACCCGCATCGGATCATTTTGATAGACGGGGCGCGACCGGCCGATGAGGTGGAGAATGAGATTTGGGAAATGATCTCTAATCGATTCCCTCAGCTTGGATCGAAAATCGAAAATCGAAAATCGAAAATCTAGATGGCTTTCTCGAGCACAATGGCGCTTGGATATCTGCGACGGGCTCATAAACAAGATCGGCTCGCGCACGCCTATTTGATTTCGGGACCGCCCGGCAGCGGAAAGCAGTTGCTCGCGGCAGAACTGGCCAGTCTCGTGAACGGAACGAAGGCGACTGACGTTTTCTCCTCGAAGGCTCGAGAGATTTTCGTTGCCCAGCCTGAATCGAAGTCCCGCCGCATCGTCATAGAACAGATCCGCAATATTGAGCATGCGCTGCAGATGCGTGCCTCACGTGGCCGACATAAAGTAGCGATCATCTCTGATGCTGATCGACTTCAGCCACAGGCCGCCAATGCATTTCTTAAAACGCTGGAAGAACCGCCGAAAGATTCGTTGTTGCTGCTTCTGAGTGCGTTGCCCGAAGCGTTGCCGGACACAATTGTTTCCCGGTGCATCGCGATCCCACTTGCGCTAAACGACGAGGACAAAAATAAACCGGAAGAAGAAGAGGTTGTAGAATTGCTTCAGGAGGCTACGCGTGAGCAGAGCTGGAGTATTCAACATGCGTATCGACTGGCTCAGGCGTTTCAGCGTCTGCTCCGCGCCGTTCGGGAACAAATTAAAAGTGAAACAGATCAGGCATTAAAACAGGAGGAAACGCGCTATAAGAATTCGACTGACGGCGTCTGGCTCGAAGAACGGGAAGGATACTACAAGGCGCTCACCGAAAGTCTTTATCTACAACGGCGCGCCGGATTGATTGAGACCTTATTCGCCTGGTGGACTGACGTTCTTCGATCCAGCAGCGGCGTCGATCGCAGAGAATTGCCCAATGCGCGAAAAGAAAGCAGTGCGCTCGCCAAGCGTTTTCCTACGACGGAGGTCCTGCGCAAGATCCAGCGGTTGGAAGAACTGCGTGATCAGCTCAGCCGCAATATCCAGGAAGCGCTTGCGATCGAGGTTGCGTTTTTGGGAATCTTCGCTGGCTGAAAGTATGACTCGCCGCTCTCATTGTATTTGATCAGAAAGAAGAGGCGGGTATGAGGTTCGAGAATCAAGTTGCCATTGTGACTGGAGCGGGGCGGGGGATTGGGCGCGCAATCGCGGTGCGCTTTGCAAACGAAGGCGCGCGCGTGGCGTGTGTGAGCCTGACAAAAGTAAATGCCAAAAATGCCGCCGATGAAATCAACTCGATGCGCGCGGACGCGGCGAAAGCTTACACGGTGGATGTTGCCAATCACGACGCGGTACAAAAGGTGGGCGGGAAGATTTTGGAAGATTTCGGCAAGATCGACATCCTGGTGAACAACGCGGGTGTGACACGCGATGGGCTTGTCATGCGTATGTCGAGCGAAGATTGGGACGCGGTCATCAACACGAACTTGCGCGGCGCGTTTAGTTTTACCCAATCGATCGTGCGCTCTATGATCAAACAGCGCGGCGGCCGTATCATTAACATCAGCTCGGTGATCGGGCTGATTGGAAATGCGGGGCAAACAAATTACGCGGCGAGTAAGGCCGGCCTGATCGGTTTCACCAAATCGCTGGCGCGCGAATTGGCCAGCCGCAACATCACCGTGAATGCGGTGGCGCCGGGATTCGTCACGACTGACATGACTGCTGGGCTCTCGCATGAAATCAAAAACACGATTCAATCGAAAATTTCGCTTGGCAGAACCGGCACGCCCGAAGACATCGCCAGCGCTGTGGCGTTTCTTGCATCGGCGGAGGCAAATTACATCACTGGCCAAGTGCTTTGCGTGGATGGCGGAACCGTGATGTGATTTTCCAGATTGTAGGGGAAGCTGTCAGCTTCCCCACGACGCTGCGCGTGAGAACGCGCGCCCTCTACACGACTCGCAGCATGATCGTAATACGCCCATCGGCCAAAAGAAGATCGCCGGCTGAGACGCGACATTCGTAAACTGCATTGGCGGCGTCTCCGAACAAGCGGTGCGCGCAAATCTGGAGCGGCGACGCGACGTCATCCAGACATATCACTCGCAAACGCGCATCCCGCAGAGCGGCCAGGTAACCAGGTGGCGCCGTCATGCCTGCCGAGCGGGCTCGCAATCCGCCGTGCACTGCAACGGCTTGCGCCGCGTATTCAAAAGCATGCAAGGCCGATAACCGTCCATCGCGACGCAATGGATTAGCCGGATCGCGATGCGTATTACTGATGCTGGTAATCGATCGATCGTCCCACTCGGTTACGCTATCCAGTAGGCACATCAGACCGGAGTGTGGGATTAGCGTGCGGATTTCCGGTTTGTTAATCGGGGTATTGCTAACCGTTTTTTGATCTTTCACGCCAGTTCCGAAAGCGTTTGGAATTAATCCCAGAACGGGTAGAAATTAAACCAGTTGTAAGGCGCAAGGCGCGCGTAGTGCTCTAACCGCTCGACATAGCGTTGCATCCAATTCCGGATGTCCTCCGCGCGGTGATCGCGGTTTAGGATTACCTCATCGGCGAAATGCTCGAAGTAAATTTCGTAGCGCTTTCCGCCGCGGTAGAGGCCGAAAAAGAGGATAACAGGGCAATGCATCATGGCGGCGATCAGGATCGGGCCGGCCGGAAATGTAGCCGGCCCACCAAAGAATTGACATTGCGTTGTCTTGTCGCCGCTCGAGACGCGATCGCCCAACATGCCAACGAGGAAGCCCGCATCTAGGCTCTCTTTGACCCTCAGCAAAGTATCCGGTCGATGCGGCACGATTACCGTGCTCGCTATCTTGTGATTAAGCGCATCGAGAAAGCGAGTAATATTTTGGTTGTGCGCAATGTCCATCAACACCTTGAGCGGAAAGTCCTGCTGCGTTACTCCGAGCGTGCGCAACACCTCGAAGCTACCGAAATGCGAGCCCAAAAGGATGCAGCCTTTGCCGCTTTCGATTCGCCGGTGCAGGATTTCCTTCTCATGAAGCGCCACGTCAAAGTGCTCGAACTCGCCCATTAACAGATAAACACGATCTAAAATCGTAGCGGCGAAACAATGAAAATGGCGGAAGACATGCCACCAGTGAGCCAAACGACCGCGCACGCGTTTTAAATATTCGTACGATACCCGCCGGGCCGCACGAGCGCTGATCACGAAATAAAGCGTAATTGGGTACAGCAGAAGCCTTGCCCCCGGGCGTCCGATGTGCACCGCGATCCAAGCGATTAGCCGCAACGACGTGGGTGTGCCGCGCTCGGGCAAGGCCGTCCAACGATGCGCGTGCAAGGCTTTAGCGGACGTCATTTGTGGTGGCGGTATTTTGCCCGCAAATAGCACCGGTGAAGAAATGCGGATAGATTTCGCGAATGCTATCGATGTCCGGCACCACTTCGGCACGTTCAAAGCCTGCGCGCGTAAATGCGTGACGCCAGTGATCTGCAGTCAGAAAGCCCGGATTCGGCCGAATTTCGGGATCTGTTTGGACCTCCGTAAAGCTCTCCAGAATCTGAAACATAAGTTCAGGGTAGATCGGTTGGTTGACATAGGGCCGCAGGCATTCGCCGATCACGAGCCAGCCATCGCCGGTCAGAGCAGAGCGAGCCTGATTCAAGCTAAACAAAAGATTCTTGGAGACATGCAGCACGTTGACGGCGAATACGAGATCGAACTCGCCCCGAGCGACGCCTTGAGTATCCCACGGCAAATTAACGTCGAGCGCGGCCCATTCTAGCGCCAGATCAGGATACTGCTTTGCCAGGTCGCGTTGAGCGCGCCGCCGGAAGAATGCATTCGGTTCTGTAATGAGGTATCGTTCGATTTGCGGCAGAAGCCCGCATTGATCAAACCAGCGAACCAAGGTTTCACTGGCGCTGCCGGCGCCGGCGCCGATTTCTAAAATCCGCAGCCTAGGTCGAGCGGACAGGCGATCAGCGGCGAGGATCGCACTGACCCAGTTATTCACCGCGTAAGTTAAGTTGTCATTGTGAAAATACTTCAACCACAGCGGTATTCCTTGGGGTCCGAATAGGCTGTGATCGCCACTCTCCTCGCCGCTGGCGACGGCTGGATAGAGGCTTGCTGCGTGATCCAATAAATCCAAAGTCGCTGCATTGGCGGGATGAAGACTAAGCCCCACTGCACGCAAGCGCTCGAGCTCGGGTTGCCACGGCGTTCGTTGCAGATGATAAGAGCGGGCGTCACCCTTGGCACGGGCCTCTACACAGCCGGTCTCGACCAGGCGCTCCAGAATCCAACCCAAGGCGAAACTAAAACCCGGCCGAAAAGAAAGCACGCGACAAAGCTCATTCGCCGATCGCCACTCTCCGAGTTGACCCATCACATCCAACCGGCGCAACAGATCGATAGCTAGATCGATGCTATACCGCTCCATCAGTTCGATGCTTTGATACAAGGGTTCGCTAAACACCGATGGCGGGTAACCTTTGAGCCAATGCGCCAAGCGCGGATCGCTCGGCCTAGCTATAAATATAGGCGCCTCAGATGATGCCGCGTTCACGAGGTCAGCTTGCATCGCAACAAACCTCAAGTCGACCTTCAACTACCACTCGGTCTTCGACGCGACAGCAAAAATTGACTTCGCGTTCAGTGTCCTGACTCGCAAACAGACAGATAGTGAATGGCTGCTCAGGCCTCAACGGCACGAGAAACTTGACTGCTCGTATGACAGTAAGGTGAGAATCTTTGCGCCACTCGGTCAAAGCTGCGACGATTTCATCGAGGATCACGACGCCAGGCACGATAGGAGTGCCAGGGAAATGCCCGGGCAAGCTGGGATGATCAGGGCCGATCGCGCGGCAAACTTCAAAGTTCAAACGGCGAAGTTTCACCCATGCCCTCAAATCCAGCAACTGGGCGACCAGAGCACCCAACGTGCTATTTGTTCATTCGTTTCAGAATCGGCTTCACGGACGCCTTTGCTATTTCTTAGCGAGCGCCTCGAGGCGTTCACGAGATTTGCCAACAACGTGCGTGGAGGAGAATCCGAACTGTTCGCAATAGGCCGCAAACGCTCTGGCGGCTTCCGCCGGGTCAAAGCCAAACTGCGATAGATCATACCGATGATTGCCATATTGCTCCCGCGGCTGTCTGGCGAGTACGGCGCGCATTCGCTGTTCCGCTTCAGGTGAGAGCAGCCATCCAAAATGTTGATAGATGCGTCGAATAGCGGCTATGGGATCGCGACGGATCTCGAGGAAATCGAGGTCGCAAATGCGTTTGCGCGGCAATCGATCGCGTTCCTGCAAAAACGTATCAAGCGTTTGTGACCAATACTGGATCGCGTCGCGGCAAACCATAAACGGATCCACCGCGTCGCTAAAGACACGGCGGAGGATCGTAATCAAACTTGATACCGAAGCCATTGCCTCGAGCGGCGCCCGATGAGTCTGCACGAAGAGTGCATCGGGATAGACGGAAAGGAGAGTTGGCAGGGCAGACATGTGTGTAGGGGCTTTTAGAATCCAGCGCCGCGCGCCTCGGCGGAACTGTAGATGTTGCAGGAACCGACGATGATATTCGTATGCCGGCAGCAAATCTTGGCGGAAGAACCAAGCCCGATAGGAGGGCACATAATACATCGTATCAAACTGATCACTCATGAAGCTGGGAGTCATGAGGCCGACACACTCCTGCGGGAGCTCCGCGCCTACGGCGTGCACGTGGCGAAATGTGGGCGCCAGCCAGTTGAGGCAGTTACACCTTTGAGTCGCGCGCTGAATTCGTCGTCGCTCATTGTCGCCTGTAGGTGGGGACGGCGTCATCACCTCCCAAGTGAGCGGAACTCGATGTTCAGGGTCGGCAGCGAGCAAGGTGTGCAAGAGAGTGGTGCCGCTGCGAGGTAGGCCCACGATAAAGAGTGGTTCGCGGATTTCCTCCTGCGCAATACCACGGTAAAGCTGCCGATCCCGTTCCATCATCAAACGCGAACACAACGTGTGCAAGAGGTCGCTCCGAAGGGCGATTCTTCCAATCAAGTTAAGTCGAGACTCGCGCTGGCAGGACTCAAGGAGCCGAGAGATGGCCTCGAAAAAATCGCCGCCGCCAAAATCATCGAGATCGCAGCGGCGCTTCGCGGTCTCGATCAAATTAACTGCAAGAAGTGGGGTGCGCTGAATTCGGGTTTTCTCCAGCAACGCTCCCCATCTATTTAGAAGCCGCACAGGCAAGAGAGGTCGAGTCTGTTCGAGGGTAGTCGTGGAGGTGGTCATTCGATTAACGCTATTGATCAACATCCTGCCGGGTTTCGCGATGGGTGGCTATAAGACTTTAGGACAATGCCATGCCGCGTGCAGTAACTGTCAAGCAGGGAAACGTGGAGTTGAAGGCGGTTGCGCGTCGCGCGCAATCGCTCCATCGTGCGAGTATGAAAACGGAGAAAGCCACATTCGGTGCGGGATGCTTTTGGGGCGTGGAAGAAACCTTCCGAAAATTGAAAGGCGTAGTCTCGACAGCCGCTGGCTACGCAGGCGGTGCAAAAGAGAATCCGACCTACGAAGATGTTTGCACGGACGAGACCGGGCACGCCGAAGTGGTGGAAATCGAATTCGATCCATCGGAACTGAAATACGAAGAATTACTCGATGTTTTCTGGTCGAACCACAATCCAACGACCTTGAATCGGCAAGGTCCCGACGTCGGGATGCAATATCGCTCGGTGATTTTTTATCATTCGCCCGAGCAAAAGATGGCAGCAGACGCTTCCAGGGAAAAGATCGACAAAAGCGGGCGTTTTCACCTGTCGGTCGTAACGCAAGTCGAACCGGCGCCCAGGTTTTGGCGCGCGGAAGACTATCATCAGCGCTATCTCCAGAAGCGTGGCCAGGCGCACTGCGCGATTTGAATCCAATTGCGCATGAGTCGCGAAGTGGTTCGCACGAAGAATCTTGCCGCCGACGCGGCGGATTTTATTCTTGATCAAGCACACAAAGCGATCGACGAGCGGAATGAATTTCGGATCGCACTTTCCGGGGGAAATACTCCCCGGCCAGTTTACGCAAGGCTCGCAACGATCGGGCGCGATCTGCCATGGGAGCGGATTCGGATCACGTTTGGAGATGAGCGTTGCGTCTCACCGGATGACCCGCAGAGCAATTTCCGCATGGCACGCGAAACTCTCTTCGTTCCCGCCGCGATTCCCGAAGAATCGATCGCGCGCATGCGTGGTGAAATCGATCCGCAAATCGCGGCCTTGGAATATGAAGATCTTCTCGACCTATCAGCGAAGCAGCGCGGGGAACACATTTATCGACATGATCTGATTCTGCTCGGATTGGGCGGCGATGGGCACACCGCGTCTCTGTTTCCGGATACCGCCGGCCTCGACGAAACGAGGCGGCGAGTAATCGCGAATTTTGTGCCGAAACTTAGTTCGTGGCGACTGACATTCACCTTTCCCCTCATCAATCATGCGCGCCAGATCTGCTTCCTGGTGAACGCAACAAAAAATGCTGACTTGGTCGAGCGCGTTCTACGAGGCGATCCGCAACTGCCCGCATCGCGCGTCGTACCTACTGTTGGCAAGGTGACCTGGATTCTTGGCTTGCCGTCTTGAAAGCTCATTAGCTGAACGGACGGAATTTAAATTTGTCATCGCTGGCGCGATGCCGCCATCGACCCGGACACAAAGCTTAACGACTCAAAAAGTTTTGACAATCCAACGCTTCAATATTGTTCGCCTTCGTCTTCTTTTGAAGGTATGACGCGATCGTCGATGGCGTAGGCATGAAGCATCACCGCGATTAAGTAGAAAAAAAAGAGACCGGCGCCGAAGCCCGCAGAGGCGATTGCGGCCAGAAACACGAAAATCCCGGCCGGAACCGCGCCAGCCATCCACAAGAAACCTGCAAGTCTGTGCCCTTTATAGATATGCCCTAGCCCGGGGATAATACTTAACAACACCGCCATCGCATCGCTCGCCTTCCCTTCCGCCGTCTCCGTGGCGCCCCGCGTCCAATCACATCGATCGCAGCTCGTCGCGTCCTTCGGCAATAAATGTCCGCAATACGGACACGGCATTTTGTCGGCGCTGACTTCCTGCCGTTGGGTTGGCGCGTCAGTGTATTCCAAACTTCCTCCTAACGATCAAGGCAACCTCACAAGACGCATTGAATTCGTCAAGCAAACTTATGAAGGGCCGGGATAGTAATCAGCGGTGCAAATTTCTTAAGGGTGGTTCAAATTATCGCTGATGGCGTCACTCATCCAAATAGTCCGATGCTTGGACAAATATTTGCGCATTCGCGAAATTGAGGATTGGCCAAATGCGTTAAACGGTTTGCAGATAGAAAATTCGGATCGGGTCACAAAAATTGGCGCAGCGGTGGATGTCTCCACGCGCGTCTTGATGGAGGGCGCAAAGAGAGATGTCGATCTTTTGCTTCTGCATCACGGATTGCTCTGGTCCGGATTGCAACCGGTGACCGGTGCGTTGTATCGACAATTAAAGCTCGCGCTGGAAAATGACATCGCGCTTTACAGCGCGCACCTTCCTCTCGACATCCATCCGAAGGTTGGCAACAACGCGCAACTGGCAACGACAATTGGATTGAGATCGACAGCGCCATTTTTTAAAGAGAAAGGGCAGTTTATTGGCTTGAAAGCGCGCGCTTCGCTGCCACGAGAAAAGCTCATCCGCAAATTGCGCAGAGCGCTGGCCGGCCCCGTGAAGACGTTCAACTTCGGCCCGAAGAAGACGCATACGATCGGCATCATTACCGGCGGCGCTGGTTCGGAGATTCACCGCATTGCTGGAGAAAAGATCGACACCTTCATTACGGGCGAAGCGCCGCATTGGGCCGCTGTCGCCGCCGAAGAGCTTGGGATTAACCTTTTGCTCGGCGGCCATTACGCCACCGAAACCTTCGGCGTAAAAGCCCTCGCCGCACATTTGTCCAAACGGTTCAAGATTTCATGGACATTCATCGATTGTCCAACTGGGCTTTGACGTCGAACTCAATCGCGAAAGCTTTTGCCAACGCAACGCGGGCGATGTCAGGCCTTCTTGTTAGATTTGGCAACAGTTGTGCCCAGTTGCTGCCCGCGAGCGGCGGTACGCTGTGCGTCAGCCCCGCGACCCCACTAATAGAATTTGTAATCGAAAACTTGCCAGCTGTCCGTCTCGCTCGTGAGAACAATAGCTTCCGCTGCAACGCCTTTACGTTCAAATGATGTCTTGAAGAGAATCAGCTGGTATTGGCCGAGCGCTTGCGACGAAAAATGGCCGCACATGTGCGGGCAGACCGCTCTTATCCTTGCTTCAGCGACGTGGTTAGCGAATCGAGCAGCTCTGACCCGCTGGCCGACGCTCGGCCTGTCGCAAGGTCGCACTCTTTTTTTTTGCTTTCGGAAATCCTGGGACACTGTTCTTTGTTCGCCGATGACTGCGGTGGAGAATCGGCGAGTGAGTACGCGCGCGACGGGAGTCGTCGCCATCGCCATTCTGTGCAGTCGTGTGCTCGGTTTGATCCGGGAGATGGTGTTTGCCGGTCTCTTTGGCGCGGGAAAAAATCTCGACGCGTTCCTAATGGCATTTCGACTGCCAAATCTGCTGCGTGATTTGTTCGCTGAGGGCGCGCTTTCAACGGCCTTCATTACGACGTTTTCGAAGAAGATCGCCGTTGAGGGCGACGAAGCGGCGTGGCGATTGGCGAACAAAGTTGCGACGCTCACGGCGGTTTTCATGAGCGCAGTGACGCTGCTCGGCATCATATTCGCGCCGCAGCTTGTCGATCTTTTGACATGGGGGAGTTGGTCGCCGGATAAAACGGCGCTGACGATTTTGCTCACGCGAGTCATGTGGCCGTTCATGCTGCTCGTGTCGCTGGCAGCGCTCGTGATGGGAATTCTCAATGCGAAACACGTCTTCGGATCGGCGGCGTGGCAATCGGCTGGTGGCTCGATCCCCATTTCGGCGCGCGTTCGCTCGTGGGCTTGGCAATTGGGACGCTCATCGGCGGCGCGTGGCAGTTAACGGGGCAATTCCCTTCGCTGTGGCGCGTCGGCTACAAGTATCGCGCCGATTTTCAATGGCGCGACCAAGGTGTGCGCACGGTGCTTGAGCTGATGGGACCTGCCGTGATTGCCGCCAGTGCTGTGCAGGTGAATGTGCTCATCAACAGCGGATTTGCGGCGAGTCTCGGCAACGGACCGGTGAGCTGGTTAAACATTGCGTTTCGCCTGATGCAGTTGCCACTCGGAATTTTCGGTGTCGCCATCGGCACGGTTACACTTCCGTTGGTATCGAAAAGCGCGGCAGTTGGAAACATAGACGAATTCCGCGCGATTCTTGCTCGCGGAATGCGGCTCGCGTTTTTGCTCACCATTCCCTCGGCGATTGGGCTCGCAATGCTTGCATCGCCGATCATCAGCGTCATCTACGAGCACGGGCGATTCACCGCCGAAATGACGCGGCAGACTGCCGGCGCACTCCAATTTTACGCGATTGGCCTCGTTTCGTATGCAGTGTTAAAAGTGCTGACCCCGGCGTTTTACGCGATCGGCCAACGCAACACGCCAATGATCGTGAGCTTTCTCGCGATTGGCGCGAATCTTTTTCTCAATTGGCTTTTTACGTTCCGGCTTGGCTTGGGACATCGCGGCCTCGCGTTTTCGACAAGCCTCGTTGCGACGATCAATTTTCTTTTGCTTTATGCTCTGATGCGGCGCCACACGCGCAGGCTGGAAACGCGCCAGATGCTAATCGGCATCGGAAAAATTTGTCTGGCCGGCGGATTGCTGGCGTTGGTTTGCTGGGCCGCGAATCACTGGTGGCTCGATGCGTGGGCGCGTCTGCGCTTTCTCCAAAAGCTAGGCGGACTACTTGTTGCGATCACGTTTGGTGCAGTGACGTTTTTTGGCAGCGCATTTTTGCTGCGTGTGCCTGAAGTGCAGGATCTCCTCGATCTTCTCCGGCGACGGATCGGTCGCTGAAACCACGGAGCGCAGTTCCAACCGGCGAGGGCGCTTGAGAAAGCGCTTTTTTTATTATCGAAGTGCTTGATCCAGATCCCCGACTAGATCGTCGGCATTCTCGAGACCGATCGACAACCGCAAAAGATTCTCCGGAGAAGTCGTTCCCATACCTTCAATCGATGCGCGATGCTCGATCAAGCTTTCCACGCCGCCCAAACTGGTCGCGCGAATGAAGATTTTCGTTCTTTCTGCGACGGACATCGCCGCCTTGGGTCCACCTTTGACCTGGAAGGAGAGCATTCCGCCGAACATCGACATCTGGCGCTTGGCGATTTCGTGTCCCGGATGGAAATCCAATCCTGGATAATGCACACATTCGACTTGTGAATGTCGGATCAGAAAAGCCGCGACCTTCATCGCGTTTTCCGAATGCGCGCGCATCCGCCACGGCAGCGTGCGCATTCCCCGCAAAATCAGCCAGCAATCGAAAGGCGAGGGGACCGCGCCGCCGCAATATTGAATGCTACGAATACGCTGGAAGAATTCCATGTCGATCTTTGCGACGACAATTCCACCAGCCACGTCGCAATGGCCGCCGAAGTATTTTGTCGTGGAATGCAGAATCAGGTCGGCGCCGAGATCGAACGGGCGCTGCAACACCGGAGCCCATGTATTGTCGCAAACACAGAGCACTCCGGCGTCGTGAACGATCTGCATGACCGCTGCAATGTCGACGATCTTTAGGAGCGGATTTGAGGGCGTTTCCATCCAGGCGAGTTTTGTTTTCTTCCGAAGCGCCTTTTTGACGGCAGCCAGGTCGCTCATGTCGATGAAATCGGCTTCCAGTCCCCAGCGCAGAAATATTTCGCGAAGCAATCGCGACGTGCCGTAATAAGCATCGACATGCGCAAGAACATGATCTCCGGGCCTCATCGCTTGGAAAATGGCCATAGTTGCGCCCGTTCCTGAACCAAATGCCGCAGCTCCCGCGCCGCCTTCGAGCGCGCTAATTCCTTGTTCCAGCGCCTGACGATTTGGATTGTTGTTGCGCGTGTACATGAACCCGCGCGAGTAGCCTCCTTCGACATCGCGCTCGAACGTCGTGGATAGGTGAATAGGTGCGGACACAGCACCGGTCGCGAGGTCGATGGTGTGTCCGGCGTGAACGGCTACAGTTTCAATTTTCATCTCGACTGATTTTTAAAGGGAACGCTACGGATTCCAAAGGTGATTGTCGATCTCAAGCAATGGTTTCGATTTGACGGCTCGATTTGGCCAGCGCAAATAGCAACTGCATTTCGCACTCGGATGTCCTAACTTCCGAATTCCTTCACATGACTATCTACGACGATGACGTGTTTCGAATGGCCTGTGCTCAATTCCAGGTCATTGCCGATTATCTGAGCATCGACAAGAACCATCGCGATCGTCTCATGTATCCGAAACGTGCCATTGCCGTAACGTTGCCAGTGCACATGGATGATGGCAGCACAAAAACTTTTCAGGGTTATCGCGTGCAGCATCACTTGACGCTTGGCCCGACCAAGGGCGGGACGCGCTTCGCCCCGTCATTGTCGATGGGTGAGACGGCCGCGCTGGCCATGTGGATGAGCTGGAAATGCGCGCTCGCCAATCTACCCTACGGCGGGGCGAAAGGCGGTGTTGCAGTGGAACCAGCCAAATTATCGCGCACCGAACTCGAGGCCATCTCGCGGCGTTACATGCAGGAAATGATTCCGTTCGTCGGCCCGCACACTGACATCATGGGCCCAGACATGGGAACGAACGAACAGATTATGGCGTGGTTCATGGATACGTACTCTGTTTATCAAGGTTATGCCGTAAGTGAAATTGTCACCGGCAAACCGGTTTCTATTGGCGGGACGGAAGGCCGGCGCGAAGCCACCGGTCGCGGTGTGGTTTACTTGATTGAGCGCGCCATGAACATGTTGAAAATGGATCCGGCAAAGTCCACCGCGATTGTGCAAGGCTTCGGCAATGTTGGTTCGGTCGCGGCTTTGTCTCTCGCACTGCAAAGCGGCGTTAAAATCGTCGGCATCAGCGATGCGCATGTCGCGCTTTACAACCCAAAAGGAATCGATATCCAGGCGGCGGAGCAACATGTCCTAAAAAAAGGACACCTGCGGGCCTTTACCGGTGGCGATCATGTCGATCCAAAAGAACTACTCACCATGAAATGCGATGTGCTTGTTCCAGCGGCAGTGGACCGTGTCATTACGGGAAAAAATGCTGGGAAATTACAGTGCCGCATTCTTGCCGAAGCCGCGAATGGTCCGACGACACCGGAAGCGGATCTGATTCTGGAGAAGCGCTGGGATGAGATCTTTGTTATCCCGGACATTCTATGCAATGCCGGCGGAGTGATCGTTTCCTATTTTGAATGGGTGCAAGGTCTGCAGAGCTTCCGTTGGAGCGAAACGGATGTGACCGACAAACTCTTCCGCATCCTTGAACATTCTTTTATCAAGGTGATCAAACGCGCGAAAGAACATAAGATTTCTCATCGCACTGCAGCCATGGCAATCGGTGTCGAGCGCGTCCTTAAAGCCAAGATGATGCGCGGCTTGTTTCCATGAGCCGCGATGAAGTTTTCCCATTGCGAAGAGCAGCGAAACGATCGACACCTCGACATTTTGATCGATGAAGAGAATGGTCTCCGAATCATCGTCTCGCGGCTGGGGGCGGAATTAATCAGTCTTGCGAGAATCAATGAAGCCGGTGAATGGACTGGCTTTCTTTATAGAGATAACGAGGTGTCAGCGCCGACTCGGGGATGGGCAAATCACGCCACCGTGATGGGTTATTATCTGCATCGACTCAAAAACGGACGCAGTTTGTACCGCGGTCGCGAGATCAAGGGCGGAACACATGGCTTTCTACGCTCTAAGATCTGGCATTTTGTCGAATCTACGATGGATGAGAGCGCATCGCTAAAATATCGAATCACGCCGCAGAATTTTTCGCAGGCTGAATACCCGCTGAAAGTTAGCCTGGATTTAACCTATCAGATCGACATCGACAAAGTGAGCGTTCTCTTCGAGTTTCGAAATGAGGAGCCTGATTTGACCGCCCATGTCGCATTTGGGTTGCATCCAGGATTCGCTGCGACTTCGTTCGAAAGCTTTCGTTTGCAAATGCCTCCTGGTTGTTACCGCCGGCATTTTTCGCCAGACAACTATCTCTCAGGCGAAACCCGAGATATTGATTTTTCTGGCGGGGAAATGCCGTTTCCCAGAAATGAATTGCCAGGATCCTGCATCCTGGAGCTTGTCGATGTGCCGATGCGCGAATTTTGCTACGTCGATCCGCCCAGCGGACGCTGGGTCACTGTCGATCTAACCGGCGTGTCGTACCTGACATTGTGGTCCGATGGCGGACCGTTTCTTTGCATGGAACCGTGTTGGGGACTGACCGATCATCACGAACAACGCGCTTTTGAAGATAAGGAAGGCATCCAAACAATTTCGCCCGGCGGCAAATTGCGCACCTCTTTCAGCATGACTCCGCAACTTGCCTCCTGCGATTAAGCAATTATCCGTTGGCTCCTCATCGCATGTGTACATAAAAAGACCGCACAGCGGGATCGAACCACAGTGCGGCTTCTTTTTCCTTAGTAGCCCTTAATGGCCGCCGTGGAACCCATGGAATCCCCCGCCCTTAGCGTCTTTTTTGGGCTTGAGGTCACGGACTTTTACTTTTACTTTTGCGTCTTTTTTGCTTTCTTTTTTCTGTGCCATATTATTATTCTTCTTTCTTGTTTTGGTTTGTTTCTTGTGTGTCAGTGACACCGAATAACACTTGATGGCCGCCAACGACATTCTCCTTTGGGATCAGGTCATCCAGGCGGATCAATTTGTCCTTTTTGCGCTTTTGCCTTCGACTACCTGATTCTCCGGCGGGCGCATCTTCTTTGTTCTTCGGTGCACTCACTTTGGCCTCTTGTTATCAGCATCCATGCCAAGTCTCATGAAACATCCTTCGGATAAGAATGTTCCCTTCATTTGTCATTAAATGAGAGGCGGTTACGCAACATATCTTTTGCAAGAAAAGAAAGTTGGTATTACAGCCGGATAGAATATCGGGGTTCATTCTAAGGCCGCATCGGCTATTTTCTGCACCAATGATGCTTTACTTTTGTGCCACCTTTCGAAGGTGGCGTGCCAGCGTCGCGCGAGAAATATCGAGCAACTTCGCCGCGCGTCGCTGATTGCGACTTGCTTGCTCATAAACAAATCGGACGTGCCTTTTTACCGCATTCGCCAGCGAAAGATCGATGCCAGCCTCATGCGTCTCGTTGTTACCTGAGGGTGTGACGGCGAGTTGTTCGTTCGGGTGCCGATCTCGACCTACCTCTAGGTCGGGAGGAAAAATGACATGCTCGGGAAGAATAACCGAGCCAGTGCAAAACAGCGTCATCGCGCGCACCGTGTGACTTAACTCACGAAGGTTTCCGCGCCACGCATGATGAAGCAATTTCTGCATGGCTTCGGGATGAATTGCGGTAATGTTTTTCCCCTCCTTTAGGCCAGCCGCTTTCAATTCTGCCGC
>WNGI01005921.1_pt1 | contig 18081 bp, 18 predicted proteins | sample 5400621 | NCBI WGS metagenome assembly WNGI01 (sample SAMN13153374, study PRJNA577476) | soil metagenome | isolation source: 20 cm soil or saprolite under Garry oak tree replicate 1 | place: USA:California | collected 2016-06-15
CGCTGTCAATTCACCTCGGGGCCACGATCCATGTCGATCTCATCCGCGGGCGCAACCGGCACCACATCGCCGAGGCGACTTTCAAGGCGCTGGGCCTGGCGCTGCGCGAGGCGATGTCGCCGGGTGGCGGTCCGGGCGTGCCGTCATCCAAGGGTCTGCTCGGATGATCGCAATCGTCGATTACGGAGTCGGCAACGTGAGATCGGTTGAGCGTGCGCTCGTTCAGGTTGGGGCCGATCCAAAGCTGACCGCCGACCCGGACGACCTCGAGAATGCCGAGGGCCTGGTCTTGCCTGGGGTCGGAGCGTTCGCGCCCGCCCTGGACAAGCTCACTCAGAGCGGCTTGGGACGTCACGTGGTTGACCTGGCCAACAAAGGAAAGCCGGTGCTGGGCGTTTGCCTCGGCTACCAGCTCCTCTTCGATGAGTCGATGGAGCACGGCCGACACGAGGGCCTCGGGCTGCTGCCGGGCCGGGTGGTCGAGGTGACGGGGAGTGAGCGGCTTCCAGTGATCGGCTGGTGCCGCGTGTCACGGAGCGACGACTCGGTGCTGTGGCAGGGGATCAAAGATCGGTCGTACTTCTACTTCGTCCATTCGTTCACGCCCGAGGAGACCTCGGCCTCGATTGGGTGGAGCGAGCACTCGCCGGCCGCGGCGGCGGCGCGAGCCAACGTGATGGGTACGCAGTTTCACCCGGAGAAAAGCGGACCGGACGGGCTGCGCGTGTACAAGAACTTCGTGGCGTTCTGCGGATGATGGAGGGATGCCGGTGCTCGCTCCGGCAGGTTTGTTGGCCGTTCGAGGCCGGCGGCTCCCGGCACTCGTGTGGAAAAGAACGCTAGGCATGCCCGCCAAACGGATCCGCGAAGGGGCTGACGAGATCGTCTTCCTTGACATCACGGCGTCGTCCGATGCTCGCAAGATCCTGCTCGATGCGGTCGAACGCACAGCCGACCAGGTGTTCATCCCGCTCACAGTCGGGGGTGGCGTGCGTAGCGTCGAAGACATGGCCGAGCTCCTGACGCACGGCGCGGACAAGGTATCCGTCAACACCGCGGCGCTCGAAGACCCCGAGCTGATCGCGCGATGTGCAGAGATCTTCGGATCGCAGTGCGTGGTGCTGGCCATCGATGCACGTAAGCGACCGGACAGCGCAGGTTGGGAGGTGTTCAGCCACGGCGGCAGGCGCGCGACCGGCCGCGACGCCGTGGAGTGGGCCAGGCAAGGCGAGCGGCTCGGGGCGGGGGAGATCCTGCTGACGTCGATGGACCAGGACGGCACGCACGCGGGCTATGACGTCGCGCTGCTGAAGGCCATCACATCATCCGTCCGGCTCCCCGTGATCGCGTCTGGCGGCGCCGGCAGCGTCGACCACCTTTATCAGGCTCTGACCGATGGCGGCGCGGAGGCTACGCTGGCCGCTTCGATCTTTCATTTCGGGGAGCTTTCCATCGGCGCCGTCAAACAACAGCTGGCGGCCAGGGGTTTGGAGATAAGGCCATGAAGCCGGATTTTTCGAAGGGTTTGGTGCCGGCCGTGGTCCAGGACGCGGAGTCGGGCAAAGTGCTGATGCTCGCGTACATGGACGAGGACGCGTGGACTCACACGCGTGACAGCGGCCAGGCGTGGTTCCACTCGCGCGAACGAGGTCTGTGGCGCAAAGGCGAGACGTCCGGAAACACGATGGACGTGGTCGAGGTTCGCCTCGACTGCGACCTGGACACGGTGTTGCTGCGAGTAAAGCCGGCCGGCCCCGCGTGTCATACGGGCGCTGAGTCCTGCTTTTTCAATCAACCGGAGTAGCCGGATGATTATGCAGTCTCTTGTATACTCATGCGCCCATGGGCGAAACGGTCAAGGCCGCTGTCGCGGGCGCCAACGGCTACGCGGGGATGACGCTCGTCAACCTGCTGGCCCGGCATCCAAACGTGAAGCTCACCCAGCTGACATCCCGGTCGTACGCAGGTAAGCCTTACTCGGAAGCCTTTCCGCTGCTGGATCTCGTCGGAGAATTCCAGCCGGATCCCGATCCAGAAAGGGTCGACGTGGTTTTCAGCTGCTTGCCGCACGGCGTCGGCGCGACGAAGGCAGCTGGCTGGCTCGCCGCCGGTGCACGGGTGATCGACATGAGCGCCGACTTCCGGCTTCAGGATCCCAAGCAGTACCCGGTCTGGTATCGACAGGAGCACCCGGCTCCAGGGCTGCTCGCCGGCGCGGTCTTCGGCCTTCCCGAGCTGCACGAGGCTGACCTGAAGCACGCCAACCTGATCGCGGTTCCGGGTTGCTACTCGACATCAGCCATCCTCGCGTTGGCCCCCGCTGTCGCGGCTGGGCTGGTGGGATCAGACATCGTGGTCGACGCCAAGTCGGGCATCAGCGGGGCGGGTAGGTCGCCCGGCCTGGGCGCTCATTTCAGCGAGGTCAACGAGTCGGTGGGCGCTTACGCGATCGGCGGCCACCGCCATCTTCCGGAGCTGACGCAAGAGCTCGGTAAGCTGAGCCGAAACAGCGATGTGAAAGTCACGTTCGTTCCGCACCTCGTGCCCATGACGAGAGGCATCCTCGCGACGTGCTACTTCGATTTGAAGGGGTCGCTGGCCGAGCTGCAGGACGCCTATCGAGAGTTCTACGCGGGCCAGCCATTCACCAGGGTCGTCGCGCAGACGCCGACGACCAAGCTCGCGAGCCACTCGAATCTCTGCCTGGTCAACGTCGCGGCGCAAGAGAAGAAGGCGGTCGTCACGGCGGCGCTCGACAACCTTTTGAAGGGGGCGTCGGGCCAGGGCGTCGAGTGCTTCAACATCGCATTCGGATTCGAGCGCACCGCCGCGCTGGAGGGCCCGGTTCAGTGGCCGTGACGTTTCCCCAAGGCTTCCGGGCGGGAACCGCCGCGTGCGGCATCAAGGCATTCACGGCAGGCGCCTCCGCGATCCCGACGGGTCAGAGGGACGACCTGTGCGTGATCTATTCGTCGCTTCCATGCGATGCAGGCGGGGTCTTCACGACAAACAAGGTCAAATCCGCATCGGTGGTGATCGACCAGCTCCATCTCCAGCACAACCGGGTGCGGGCGCTGACGGTCATCTCCGGCAACGCCAACGCGTGCACCGGCGCGCAGGGATTCAAGGACGCGCTGCTGATGGCCAAGCTCTCGGCGGACCGGCTCGACCTCGACCCTGACCAGGTGCTCGTCGGCACTACGGGCGTGATCGGGCGTTACCTGCCGATGAACGCGATCAAGCCTGGCATCGCAGAGGCCTGTTCAAAGCTGACCGCCGAAGGTGGGGCGGCGGCGGCGCGCGCGATCATGACGACCGACCTCGTGCCGAAGACAGCGGAGCTCGAGATCGCCCTCGGCGGCACGACGATTCGCATCGGGGGAATGTGCAAGGGCTCGGGGATGATCCACCCGAACATGGCCACGATGCTGGCCTACGTGACCACCGACGCTGCGGTCGAGGCGGGCCTCACTGCGAGGCTGGCGAAGTCGATCGCCGATCGCAGCTTCAACCAGGTCACAGTCGACGGCGACAGCTCGACCAACGACACGTTCCTGATGCTGGCCAACGGCGCGGCCGGGAACGACCCGATTCGAGCCGGCAGCGTCGAAGCCGAGCGGCTGGAGATGGCTCTGGTCGAAGTCGCCCAGCGGCTGGCGCGAGCCATCGCGCGCGACGGAGAAGGCGCGACGAAGCTGATCACCGTGAAGGTGCTGGACGCCGCATCCGACGCCGAGGCCCGGACGGCCGCCCGCGCCGTTGCCGCGTCGAGCCTCGTCAAGACCGCCGTGCACGGCGGAGACCCGAACTGGGGACGAATCGTGTGTGCGCTCGGTTACAGTGGCGCCGAGCTCGCGCTCGACAAGCTGCACCTCACGGTGGGCGGTGAGGTCGTCTTTGCGCGCGGCGCCGGCGTGGATGTAGACCTGACGGCCGTTCGCCACGCGTTTGAGCAACCGGAGATTGAAATCGTGGCCACCCTCGGGCTCGCGGACGGCCGTGCCGAAGCCTGGGGCTGTGACCTTTCGGAGGAGTACGTGCGCATCAACGCCGACTACACGACATGACCCTGAGCGTCGAAGAGCGAGCGAAAGTCCTGGTCGAGGCTCTGCCTTACATCAAGAGGTTCTACGGCCAGACGGTCGTGATCAAGGTGGGAGGGAACGCCATCGATTCGGCGCGCGACGAGACGCTGCTGGACGTGGTGCTGCTGCGCTACGTCGGCATGCAGCCGGTGCTCGTGCACGGTGGCGGCCCGGAGATCACCGCCATGAGCGAGCGGCTGGGTCTCAAGCCGAGCTTCAAGAAAGGCCTGCGTGTCACAGACGAAAGGACGATGGAGGTCGTGAAGATGGTGCTGACCGGCAAGGTCGGTCCAGACCTGGTCGCTGCCATCCACCGGCTCGGCGGGCAGGCCGTCGGGATGAGCGGAGAGGATGGGCCGACCATCATCGCCGAGCCTCTCGACCATTCGATGGGTTTCGTCGGCAAGGTCACGCAGGTCAACAAGGAACCGATCACAGCGCTGGTCGGACGCGGCTACATCCCGGTCATCGCCTCGATCGGGCTGGGCTACGACGGGAACGCTTACAACATCAATGCGGACACAGTCGCGGCGGAGATCGCGGTCGCCCTGAATGCCGCGAAGGTGATCCTGCTGACCGATGTGCCAGGAGTGCTGGGCGTCGACGGCCAGGTGGTTGCGGTGCTGTCGCGCGAAGATGCGCGCCAGCGGATCGAGGCCGGCGAAGTCACCGGCGGGATGATCCCCAAGCTCGAAGCGTGCCTCCGCGCCCTTGACGTCGTGCCTCTCGCGCACATCGTCGACGGACGCACGCCGCACGCGCTTCTGCTCGAGCTGTTCACCGAAGCCGGCATCGGGACGATGGTGACCCCCTGATCGCGATGGGCACTTCAGAGCTCGCCGAGCGCTACCTGATGCAGACCGGTCGCCGCCTGCCGGTCACGTTCGTACGTGGCCAGGGCTGCCTCGTCTACGACGATGCGGGTCGCGAATACCTCGACCTGGTCGCCGGCATCGCTGTCAACCTGCTTGGCCACGCGCACCCCCAGGTCGTGGCCGCGGTGACCGCGCAGGCGAGCACGTTGATCCACACCTCCAACCTTTACTTCACGCAACCGCAGGTCGAGCTGGCGCAGCGCCTGGTCGAGCTGTCGTTTCCCTCGCGCGTCTTCTTCTGCAACTCAGGCGCGGAGGCGAACGAGGCCGCGATCAAGCTCGCCAGGAAATGGGGGACACGCAATCGAGACGGCGCGTTCGAGATCGTCACTACGGCGGGGTCGTTCCACGGGCGGACGCTTGCGACCGTGACCGCGGGCGGCCAGCCCAAGTACGCCGATCCCTTCAAGCCACTGCCCGAGGGCTTCGCGCACGTCCCCTACAACGACCTCGACGCGATCAAGGCAGCGACGAGCGACCGCACGGTGGCGGTGATGCTGGAGCCCGTGATGGGCGAGATCGGCATCATCCCGGCGGCAACGGGCTACCTCGCCGGTGTGCGGGCCTGGTGCGACGCAAAAAACTTTCTCCTGATCCTCGACGAGGTGCAGACAGGCCTGGGCCGCACCGGCCGCTGGTTCGCGCACCAGCATCACGGGATCACACCGGACGTGATGACCCTGGCCAAGGGACTTGGCGGCGGCTTGCCGATCGGTGCGTGCCTCGCCGCGCCTCGCGCTGACGTGTTCGAACCTGGTGATCACGGTTCGACTTTTGGCGGCAACCCCCTGGCGTGCGCTGCGGCCCTCGCCGTCCTTTCGGTGATCGAGCGCGACGGGCTCGTCGGCCACGCCGCCGAGATGGGTGAGACCCTTCACGAGACTCTCCTGGACCTTGGCGCCAAAGACGTGCGCGGCCTCGGGCTGATGCAGGCCTTCGAGTTTGACGAGCCTCGCGCAAAAGCGTTCCAGCAGTCGTGCCTGGAGGCGGGCCTCATCGTCAACGCGGTCGATGACCACTCCATCCGGCTGGTTCCCCCGCTGATCATCGGCAATGCCGAAATCGATCGAGCTCACTCAACCATGAAGAAGGTCGCGTCGTGACCCCGACCAAGACCCAGCGGCACAACGCGATCCTCGAGGTCGTCAATCGGGGCTCTGTGCACACACAGCAGGAGATCGCGCGCGCGCTGGCGCGCCGGGGCGTGCAAGCCACCCAGGCCACGATCTCGCGTGACATCCAGGAGCTCGGACTGGTCAGGGCGGGCAGCGGCTACCGCAGCTCGGCAGCCCTGGTCAGCGAGCTGGTGCTGTCGATTGAGCTGGTCGAACCGGTGGCAGTGATCAGGACTCCGCCCGGGACGGCGAATCTCGTCGCCCGGCGGATCGACGAGGCGGCACTAGCAGGTGTCGCCGGCACGGTGGCCGGGGACGACACCATCATCGCGGTGCTGCGCAATCGAGGCGCCGGGCGAGCGCTCAAGGAGCTTCTCGCCCATGCCGGCTAAACGGCTGGTCCTGGCCTACTCGGGCGGCCTCGACACGTCGGTCGCGATCCGGTGGCTGAAAGACCTCGGCTGGGACGTGATCGCATTCACTGTCGACCTTGGTGAGCAGAAAGATCTCGAGGCGATACAGGCGCGCGCGTTGAAGATCGGCGCCTCCGCGGCGTACGTAGCGGATGGGCGGGCTCAATTCCTGCAGCTTTTCGTATGGCCTTCGCTGCAGGCGGGCGCGGTCTACGAGAAGGAGTACCCGCTGGCGACCGCCTTGGGCCGGCCGCTGATCGCGGCCATGATGGTCGAGATCGCGAGGCGCGAAGGCGCCACCGCCATCGCCCACGGGTGCACCGGAAAGGGCAACGACCAGGTGCGGTTCGACGTCACCACCGCGGCTCTCGCGCCGGACCTGCAGGTCGTCGCGCCTGTCCGCGAGTGGGGCATGAACCGCGACGACGAGATCGAGTACGCCGCCAAGCACGGAATCGAGGTGCCCGCCACAACGCGATCGCCTTACTCGACCGACGAAAACCTGTGGGGCCGGTCCATCGAAGCCGGCGTGCTGGAAGATCCCTGGGCTGAGCCGCCACGCGACGTGTACAGCTGGACGCGGGACCCGCGCGACTGCCCAGACGAACCCGCATACCTTGAGATCGGTTTCAAGGAGGGACTGCCCGTATCGCTCGACGGCAAGCCGGTCGACGCGCTGGAGCTCGTCACGGCCCTCAATCGCATCGGGGGTGAGAACGGGGTCGGCCGCATCGATCACCTGGAGAATCGCCTCATCGGGATCAAGTCGCGCGAGATCTACGAGGCGCCGGCTGCGGTGCTGCTGCTCCAGGCGCACCAGGCGCTCGAGGACATCACGCTGCCCAAGGAGGTCGCGCGGTTCAAGGACATCGTCGCGCAGCAGTGGGCGCAGATGGTCTACGACGGCCTGTGGTTCAGCCCGCTGCGGGATGCGCTTTACGCGTTCGTCGCCGAGACGCAGCGCCACGTGACCGGAGAGGTGAGGCTCAAGCTGTTCAAGGGCTCAGCGCAGGTGGTTGGACGCAAGGGGCCGCACCAGCTCTATCAACTGTCACTCGCCACCTATGGGAGGGGTGACGAGTTCGACCAGTCGGCCGCGGCGGGCTTCATCAAGCTCTGGGGGATGGGGGTGCGCACGTCAGCACGGGTCCAGGGTCAGCTGCACGCGCGCGAGCTTGGCAACCTGCTCGGGGATGTGAAGAGGCTCACGCCATAGCTGATCGAACTCGTCCCGCCCGCCACCCCAGCCCTTCCCCTGGCGGGGGAGGGGGTGCCGGAAAGCTTTGGAGCGCACGCTTCAGGAAGCCCCTTCATCCGGACCTTGAAAGGTTCTCGTCCTCGCTGGAGACGGATTTCGAGCTCTACCCGTTCGACATCGCCGGGAGCATTGCGCATGCGCGCGGGCTGGCCAAGGCAGGTCTCCTCTCTCGAGCTCGATTGACGGCGATCGAGCGGGGCCTCCGCCGGATCAAGCGTGAGCTCGACGCCGGCGAGTTCGAGTTCCGCGCAACGGATGAGGACATCCACACAGCAATCGAGCGTCGCCTGACGGAGATCACCCCGGCCGGCGCGTCGCTGCACACCGGGCGTTCGCGCAACGATCAGATCGCCCTGGACCTGCGTCTCTACTGCAGGGTGGCGGCGTCGCAGCTGATCTCGTCGCTCAGCTATGTGGTCGAAGCGCTCGCTGCCAAGGCGCGCGCTCACGCGACCTGGATCATGCCTGGCTACACCCATCTCCAGCGTGCGCAGCCGGTGACTGTCGGCCATCACCTGCTCGCTCATGCCGAGCCGTTGCTCAGGGACGCGAAGCGGTTTCGGGACGCGTACGACGCGGCGGATGCGATGCCGTTGGGGTCGGGTGCGCTGGCTGGTTCAACTCTCCCATTGCGGCGCGAGGTGGTACGACTGGAGCTCGGATTCGAGCGCCTGACCGAGAACAGCATCGACGCCGTTTCCGATCGCGATTTCGCACTCGACCTTATCTACGCGTGCGCGTGCGCGTCTATACATCTGAGCCGCCTCGCCGAGGACGTCGTCCTGTGGGCGAGCTCCGAGTTCGGTTTCGTGATGCTCGCCGACGAGGTCTCGACAGGCTCGAGCGCGATGCCCCAGAAGAAGAACCCGGACATCGCCGAGCTGTTGAGAGGCCGGTCCGGGCGGGCGCTGGGCAGCCTGGTTGCCCTGGCCACGGTGCTGAAAGGCCTGCCTCTCGCCTACGACCGCGACCTGCAAGAGGACAAACCGGCCCTCTTCGGGGCGGTGGACAACGCGCTGGACTCGCTGGACGCGGCGGCGCTCCTGGTCCAGCACCTGGAGTTCGACCGCCAGGTGCTGGCGCTCGCGGCCGGCGACGCGTCGCTCCTGGCGACGGACGCCGCCGAGAGCCTGGTCAGATCGGGAACGCCGTTCCGGCAGGCTTACGAAAAGGTCGGACGCCAGGTGCTCGAGGGGAAGCTGGACGTACCTGGCGACGCTAGTGCCTCGGTCGGCAAGCGAGACCTCCCCGGCGGCCCGAATCCTCGCCGGGTGGCGGCGAGGGCGACGGCGGTGCGCAGGGAAGCAGCTGCGCTGAGGCGCTGGACAGTAGCTCACCCCAGGGGACTTCCGAGCTAGAGTTCGGCCGTGCTCTTGGCAGTAGACGTCGGCAATACGAACGTGACGATGGCGCTGTTCGAGGGCGAGCGCCTGGTCGCGGACTGGCGGGTGACTTCGTACCGCGAGCGGACGGCCGACGAGCTGGCTGTGGAGCTGAAGCAGCTGTTCGAGCTGCGCGGGTTCGACTTCGGGGTGGTCGACGGGGTGGTCATCTCGAGCGTCGTGCCGAACCTGAACCCGGCCTTGATCGAGGCCTCCAGGCGCTATCTCAAGTGCGAGCCGGTGATGGTCGGACCTGGCGTCAAGACCAGCGTCCGCATCCGCTACGACAATCCCAAAGACGTCGGCGCCGACCGGATCGCCAACGCCCTGGCCGCGTATACGAAGTACGGCGGCCCGATCGTCGTGATCGACTTCGGCACCGCAGTCACCTATGACGCGATCAATGCGGAGGGGGACTACCTGGGTGGCGCCATCGCGCCTGGCGTCGAGATCTCGCTCGACGCGCTCGTCCGCCACACCGCGATGCTTCGCCGGGTCGAGCCGGTGGCGCCCGACTCGGTGATCGGCCGAAACACAGTGGCTTCGATCCAATCGGGCCTGATCTGGGGGTTTGTCGCCCAGGTGGAGGGGATGGTCGAGCGCTTCAGGTCGGAGCTCGGGGGCTCGGCGAAGGTAATCGCGACCGGAGGCCAGGCGGCCCTCCTGGCCGGGCTGACCCACGTGATCGAGAGCACCGACCCGCTTTTGACCCTGGAGGGTTTACGTCTTATCTACGCTCAAAACTCGAATGGCGATGCCAGACATTAAGGCGGGATGAAGACCGCCCATGCCTTCCACCTCTACCTCCTGGGAAACCTGGACCAGCTTGGCTTTACCAAGCTGCTCGCCGACCTCGGCCTCGAATCCGAGCCTCTGATCGACCCGGCGAAGGTCGTGCGCCCTGCCCTGCTCGTGGTCGGTCCGGATCGGCAGGCGCCCGAGGAGCTGGACGACATCACGATCAAGCCGCCGGCGGACGCCTCCCCGGCTGCGCTGCGCGAGCTCCTGAGGATGGCGATGGAGAACATCGCACTCAAGCAGGAGGTGACCCAGCTCGAGGAACAGGCTCGGCGGCAGCACCGTCAGTTCGAAGAGCTCAACCGGATCGGCATAGCGCTGTCGGCTGAGAAGGACATCGCCAAGCTGCAGCATTTCATCCTCATGACGATGCGGCAGCTGACCAACGCCGATGGCGCCAGCCTGTGGCTCAAGACTGTCGGCGACCACGACGAGCCGATGCTGTTCCTGGCCTCGAGCCAGAACACCTCGATCGACAACACATACCAGGCGTTCAAGGTGCCGGTCGATGAGCGGTCAGTCGTCGGCTACACCGTGTCGGTGGGAAGCAGCCAGATCTATGACGACGCGTACCACCCGCCGCCGGGCAGGCCTCAGGGAGGCAAGGGTTTTGACGCCCAGTTCGGCTACCGCACCAAGTCGATGCTGACCGTGCCCATGCGGAACTACAACCACGAGGTCGTGGGTGCGATCCAGCTGATCAACGCCAAGCGGCGTTTCGAAACCCACCTGACGGTTGACTCGGTCGAAGCCGAGGTGGTGAGCTTCCGGCCCGAAGACCTGGAGATGATCGAATCGATCGCCAGCCAGGCGGCTGTCGCCCTCGACAACAAGAACCTAATCGATTCGATCCAGGCGTTGTTCGACGGTTTCGTGCAGGCAAGCGTGACCGCGATCGAGCAAAGAGACCCGAGCACCGCCGGCCATTCGGGCCGCGTCGAGAAGTTGACGACGGCGCTGGCCAGGGCCGTAACAGGGCTTGGCGCCGGCAAGTACCGCGACGTGCACCTGACCGAGGACCAGTTCAAAGAGCTGCGCTACGCGTGCCTCTTGCATGACTTTGGCAAGGTCGGCGTCCGCGAACACATCCTGATCAAAGCCAAGAAGCTGATGCCCGGGCAGCTAGAGGTGATCCAGTCACGTTTCGAGTTCGTCGAGCGCTCCCTGCAGGTCAAGTACGCGACCGAGAAGCTCGAGGCGATGCGAAGCGAAACTGGCACTGCGACCGTCCTTGCCGAGATCGACAAACGGCTCGAGGAGGAGCTCGCACAGCTCAACCAGTGGGTGCAGAGCATCGCAGCGGCCAACGAGCCGACCGTGCTGCCCGAAGACAAGGCGTCGATGCTCGAGTTCCTCTCGCACCAGACGTACTACGACATGTCAGGCAAGCCACACACGATGCTCGATCCACAGGAGTTCCGCTTCCTCAGCATCCGCAAGGGAACGCTCGACCCCCAGGAGCGGCTGGAGATGGAATCGCACGTGACGCACAGCTTCCACTTCCTCACGAAGATCCCCTGGACGCCGGTGATGCGAGGCATTCCTGAGATTGCCTATGGCCACCACGAAAAGCTCGACGGCTCCGGGTACCCAAGGCGACTCACGGGAGATCAGATCCCGGTGCAGGCGCGGATGATGACGATCTCGGACATCTTCGATGCGCTGACTGCGCAGGACCGGCCGTACAAACGAGCCGTCCCGGTGCGCACCGCGCTGGACATCCTCAACGCCGAGGCCGAGGAGGGCAAGCTCGACAAAGACCTGCTCGAAGTCTTCGTCGCCAAGAAGATCTATCACGTGACCGCCGCCTGATGAAAGAAGATCTATCACGTGACCGCCGCCTGATGAGGATCAAGTTCTGGGGCACGCGCGGCACCCGGCCGACGCCTGGCCGGCGCACGTTGAGATACGGAGGCAACACGACTTGCGTCGAGGTCCGAGACGCTGAGAACAACCTTTTGATCATCGACTCAGGCTCAGGGATCGCGGAGCTGGGCAATGGATTCGGCCCGACCGACCCGCTCCAGGCCCACCTGCTCATCACGCACACCCACCTGGACCACATCCAGGGCTTCCCGTTCTTCCTGCCGGCGTTCGTCCCGGGCACCCACCTGACGATCGTTGGGCCTGCAGGATCGGCCAAATCGCTGCAGGCCGCTTTCGCCGACCAGATGGACCCGGCTTACTTTCCCGTACGGCTCAGCCACATGCCCGCGGAGATGGAGTTCATCGAGCGCAACCCGGGCGAGACCTTCGAGGTGGGCGCTCTCCGTATCACGCCACATCTTTTGATGCACCCGATCCCGACATTCGGCTACCGAATCGACGAGGGGTCATCGCGGTTCTGCTTTGCCACCGACAACGAGATCGCGATGTTCGCCAACCAGGAGAACGGTTCGCTCAAGGACATGGCGAACTGGTGTCGCGACGCGGACCTGCTCGTGCACGACGCGCAATACAGCACCGAGGAGTACAAGACTCACGCCGGTTTTGGCCACTCGACCTACGAGGAGGCCCTTGCGCTGGCGGAGCAAGCGGGCGCGAAAGAGCTCGCGTTTTTCCACCACGACCCGGTCCATTCGGACACCGACATCGACGGGCTGATCGAGGAGGCGATGGGGAATTACCGGCAGGCCGGAGGCGCGGACATCGACGCCTTCCCGGCGGCCGAGGAACAGGAAGTAGCCCTGTAACCAGTAGTCTTTTCCGATCGTGGCGGAAGAGACAGAGCTTGATATGCCGGCGGTGATGCGCGACCGGCGCGAGAAGCTCGATCGCTTGCGCAAGGCGGGGATCGACCCTTACTCAAGGGGGTTCCGACCGACTCACACGAGCGTGGCCGCCAAGGCATTGCTGGGCGAAAGCGAGCGCACCGAGCCGGTTTCGCTGGCCGGCCGGCTGATGGTCAAGCGATTGCAAGGGGGCGTCGTGTTCGCCGACCTGCAGGACGGCCATGGGCGCATTCAGCTGATGGCAAACCGTGAACTGCTCGGCGAGGAGGAGTTCAACCGCTTCGCGGATCTCGATCCGGGCGATCTCATCGGCGTGAAGGGACCGATTTTCAAAACGCGGCGAGGCGAGATCACTCTCGAGGTTCAGTCGTTCCAGCTGCTGACGAAGTCGCTGCGGCCGCTGCCCGAGAAGTGGCACGGGCTGAAGGACGTGGAGATCCGCTACCGGCAGCGCTACGTCGACCTCATAGCCAACCCGGCCGTGCGCGATGTGTTCAGGGCGCGCACCAGGATCATCACCGCTATGCGCGGGCTGCTCGACGAGCGCGATTTTCTCGATGTCGACACGCCGGTCCTGCAAGAGGTGCCCGGCGGTGGCCACGCACGTCCTTTTGTGACGCATCACAACTCGCTCGACCGCGACCTGTTTCTCCGGATCGCGCTCGAGCTGCACCTCAAACGGCTGCTTGTTGGTGGGTTCGAGCGGGTCTATGAGATCGGGCGAGTGTTTCGCAACGAGGGGCTGTCGCCTCGACACAACCCGGAATTCACTTTGCTCGAGTGCTACCAGGCCTACGCGGATTACGACGACGTGATGCGGATGGTCGAGGACCTGTTCGTGGTCGCCGCGATGGCGGCCGGCCGGCCGCTCGAGACCAGCTACCAGGGCGAAGCCGTGAACCTGACCCCGCCGTTCCGGCGCGAGCGGATGGCGGACCTGGTGCTCGAACACACCGGCAAGCACGCGGTCGGAGAGGAGCTCAACGAGCTGTTTGAGGAGCATGTCGAGCCACGGCTGCGCCAGCCCACGTTTGTCATCGATTACCCGGTGGAGATTTCGCCGCTCGCGCGACCGCGGGAGGACGACCCGCGGTTTGTCGAGCGCTTCGAGCTGATCATCCTCGGCCGCGAGTACGCCAACGCGTTCACCGAGCTCACCGACCCGATCGACCAGCGCGCGCGGTTCGAGGCCCAGGCATCGCTGCGTGCGGCCGGCCACGTTGAAGCGCATCCGATGGACGAGGACTTTCTGCGCGCGGTGGAATATGGATTGCCGCCGTGTGGGGGGTTGGGCGTCGGCATCGACCGGCTGGTGATGCTCCTCACCGACCAGCCTTCGGTGCGTGACGTGATCCTGTTCCCGGTGATGAAGGCCGAGTCTTAATGCTGCCGCTGGAGCTCATTCGCCGCGACCCGGAGCGCGTGAAGCGAGCGGGGGAGCTGAAGGGGGAGCCGGCGCCGGTCGACGAGATTCTCAAGCTCGACGAGCTGTGGCGCGAGCACCTGCACAAGGCGGAGACGATCAAGGCGGAGCAGAACCGCCTCTCCAAGGAGTTCGCCAAGACTCGCGACGAGGGCTTGAAGGATCGGCTGCGCGGGATGGCCGACCAGGCAAAAGAGGAGCTGGCGCAGGCCGAGGCCGTGAAGCGCGAGCTGGACGATCTGCTCTTACGGGTCCCGAACCTGTTTGACGAGTCGGTGCCGGTCGGCAAGAGCGAGGCCGACAACGTGGTGGCGAGGGAATGGGGAAGCAAGCCGGACCTTGGCTTTGCTCCTCGAACTCATTACGACCTCGGGGAGACGCTCGGGATCATGGACTTCGAGCATGCGGCTCGAGTGACGGGATCGCGGTTTGCTTTCTTGCTGGGCGATGGCGCGCGCCTGGAGCGAGCCCTGGTGCAGTTCATGCTCGATGTCCACACGCGCGAGCACGGATACGTCGAGGTGTGGTCACCGATGCTCGTCAACAGCGCCTCGATGGTCGGAACCGCCAACCTGCCCAAGTTTGCCGACCAGGCTTACAAGGTCGAGGACGAAGACCTGTGGCTCATTCCGACCGCCGAAGTTCCTGTCACGAACTACCACCGCGAGGAGATCCTCGACGGCGAGCGCCTGCCGCTGAAATACGTCGCCTACGCACCTTCCTGGCGGACCGAGGCGGGCGCTGCGGGCAAGGACACGCGGGGATTCATTCGCATGCACCAGTTCTCAAAGGTCGAGCTGGTGAAGGTGACCACGGCTGAGACGTCGATGGAAGAGTTCGAGAAGCTCGTCGCCGACGCGGAGGACATCCTCCAGCGATTGGGGTTGCGGTACCACGTGCTCCTGATGTGCACCGCGGACATGGGCTTTGCCCAATACAAGAAGTACGACCTGGAGGCGTGGGCGCCTGGGCTGGATCGTTACCTGGAAGTGTCGTCGTGCTCCGTGTTCAACGATTTCCAGGCCATGCGCGCCAACATCCGCTACCGCTCCGCGAAGGGATCGCCGCCGAAGTTCGCGCACACGATCAACGGCAGCGGGCTGGCGCTCACACGCACGATCGACGCGATCATGGAGACGTACCAGCGGGCGGACGGGATGATCACTGTGCCCGAGGCGCTGAAGCCCTACATGGGCGGGGTCGAGCTGATCGGAGCCCGCTGACTCCTAGAATCGCAGTTGCCTCGCGGAGGGGTGGCCGAGTCCGGTTGATGGCGTCAGTCTTGAAAACTGATATAGGTGCAAGCCTATCCAGGGTTCAAATCCCTGCCCCTCCGCCAAATTCGTATTCAGAATCGGCCGATAATGAATTTTGATTCGGGATCTCGCGCCGCTTCACTGCACAAGGCAACAGTGCCCGACGCGTTGAGCAGTCGATGAGGCGGAGTCTGGCCGTTCAGGTTTTGATGGTCGCCTTGCTGGTGGCTGCATGCGACCAGGCACCGACACATCCCAGCTCGTTCGGCGCGCTCAACGAGGCTGAGTTTCGGCAGCCGCTACCCGAGCCTCAGATCCGTCAAATTGCCCATGCTCCCTCGGTAAACGACCTGCTTGGCAGGATCGCGGCGACTTCATTGCAGTCGGCGGAGTTTCAGATCGTGGGCACCGAGCCCACTCCTAGGCCGCAAGGCCAGATTGGCGCGCAGGTCTATCGCCAGGAGGGCACGCTGGCGACCAAACCTCCGTCTCTCGAGCTCCAACCGCGTGACGAGTATCCGGGCCAGAACGCCAATCTCGATGGCCGGGGAAACTACGTCGTCATCGGTTCGACCGTATACAAGCGTGGGAGCACGTTCAGCGAATGGCAGCTGAGCTCTACCCACGATGCCGATCCAAGCTCGTTTGCGTATGTCAACCCGAGTACCTGGCCAGCCAGCTCCGGTGCAACGCTTTTGGGTGAGTCATTGCTCAACGGAATGGCCGCATGGGTCATCCAGGCGACAGATGGAGTGGGTCGGACGTTTCACGCCTGGATCCGGGAAACCGATGGCTATCCCCTGAGGTACACGACGTCTTACGTGAATGTGAAGGGAGCGACCTACTACATCAATGCACTCTACAAGCGATTCAACATCCCGGTCGCGATCGAGGCGCCGTCGCAGTCGAACCACGGCATCGTGGCTATGGGCGTGGCCATCAAGCTGCCCTCCGGATCGGTGACTGTCACCGACGTTGCCTTCGATTGCCTCGGCATCGCAAACCGCAAGCCGGCTCCGCAGCACAAGTTCGTCGCGATCACCGTTGCATTCAACGACTCTGGCCCCGAGCCAATGTCGATCACGCCGTACGCCTGGCGGCTTTACGGAGACGGGGTTGACGGCGCTACAGCCACTGAGTCTGTAAACCCTGCGTCGTCCCTGGCTGCGCAGATTCTCAATCCCGGTTCGCACGTTTCAGGCATCGTGACCTTTGAAGTCCCCGAGGATGCGTACCAACTCTTCACGGTGGGCAAGCTGCCCGAGGTCACTGCGGTCGTCAACGTCTTTCTGCCGATTTTTCCGGTAGGGCTGCCGCCGTGCTCTCACCCGGATGGCTGAGAGGGGTGCAAACCTATCCAGGGTTCAAATTCCTGCCCCTCGGCCAAATCTGAAAATGACCGATCTTTTGATTAGCGCACAGTTCACTCCGACCGTGACTGCCGACGAGCGGCTGAAGAGTGCCGTCGGCGCACTGTTGCGAGAGCCGCTCCAGAATCCACGATGGACGGTTCCAAAGGGCGAAGCTCTTATGCTCGCGGATAGATCGAGCCCGCTCGCCGACAAATCGAAATGGGCGCCGCCCAGACTGGAGGTTCGGGTTGAATCTAAGTCGGCCTCAACGTCCGAGGTGCTCGCAGCACTTGCTGGGCGGCTGGCAAGTGCCCTGTCGGCTGTACGCCGAGCAGAGGAGGGCCTGTCGATTGGTGTTCAGATCGATGGTAGAAACGGCAAATTGTGGCTTGCATGGAGGGTCCAAGACGCGGCGGGCGAAATTCAAAAGAGCCTCGACTCAGAGGTGCTGACCGACCTTGATGTCGACGCATGGGGTTGGAGTCCCGATGAAAGCCGCTGGCTCAAATTGTGATTCGTAAAGCTCAGTGAAATATTCGTGATCCCGAAGGGCTCCGACTTGCTTTATGAGGCTTCCCCTTTGCCGTTAGCCAGGTAGGGGGACCACCGCCACCTGGACCTTTCTCGTGCGAGGTCCGTCCCATTCGCAGAGAAAGACCGCCTGCCACGCGCCGAGACCGAGCTTTCCCGCCTGGACAGGTGCTGTCGTGGCTGGTCCTACAAGCACTGTCTTGATATGCGAGTCGGAGTTGCCCTCCGCATGCCGAAATCCCGAATCTTTTCGGACCAGCTTTCCCAACTCTGTCTCGATGTCGTGCGCGACATCGGGATCGGCTCCCTCGTTGATTGTCACTCCGGCGGTCGTGTGCTCTACGAATATGTGGCAGATGCCTTCTGCCACACGCGAACGCTCGACTGCCTTCGCCACCTGGTCAGTGATGTCCAGCAATTGCGCTCGACGTTCGGTCCGGACCTGAATCGTCACCCACCCCACGTCATCAGGGTAGTTTGGGAAGGGCCTATCGGCGCGCTACGCCAATTGAGTTACTCAAAGTCCGCTCATCTGTACGGCGACCCGCAGTGTCCTCGGAAGCGACAGTAGTCGCAGGAAAGCAGCCCAACCGGGCACGCACCACTAAGGGGGCAAGTAACTGCATTAATGGCACCAGACACTGAGACACTCGCCGAGGTTCGCGAATCGTCGCCCACCTATCAGCCCGGAAACGAAGCGGACTTCGAGCGCCTTTACAACACGTCGTATGGAAAGATCCTGGGCACTGTCAACGCGATGCTTGGCGATCGCGCCGCCGCGGAAGACTGCGTGCAGGATGCCTTCGAGCGTGCTTACAAGAAATGGCCGACCTGGGAGCCAATCGCTCCCGCTGAAGCCTG
>WNGI01001838.1_pt1 | contig 18072 bp, 19 predicted proteins | sample 5400621 | NCBI WGS metagenome assembly WNGI01 (sample SAMN13153374, study PRJNA577476) | soil metagenome | isolation source: 20 cm soil or saprolite under Garry oak tree replicate 1 | place: USA:California | collected 2016-06-15
CGTCCAGCCTTCTCGAGCGCCTGATTCAACTCGACGTCGCTGCCTGGCACGTTGACGTCCCGCCAGAACTCCTCTCGCAGCTCGGGAATCTCTTTGAGCGCGATCTTGAGTCCCGCTTCGTTGCGCGACATCCCACAATAGTTCCACATGATCTTACCGAGATCGCGATGGAACGACGTTACGGTTCGGTTCCCCCTGATCGAAAGGAACCGATTGGTCCTCTCGACCACCTCGGCCTTCGCCGATCCGAAGGCAGGGTGTGATGTTTCTACCTTGTCCAGCTTCCGGCTCGCCAGGTAATTACCGATTGTGTTCGGGATTATGAAGTATCCATCCGCGAGTCCCTGCATCAGGGCGCTCGCCCCAAGCCTGTTGGCTCCGTGATCGGAGAAGTTCGCCTCTCCGGTGACGTGAAGGCCTTCGATGGTCCCCATGAGATTGTAATCGACCCAGAGTCCCCCCATGGTGTAATGGACCGCCGGATAGATTCGCATCGGCACGTCGTACGGATTCTCGTCGGTGATCCGTTGATACATCTCGAACAGGTTCCCGTACCGCTCCTCGATCACGTCGCGGCCCAGCCGCTTGATGGCGTCGGCAAAATCCAGATACACGCCGAATCCTGATTCGCCGACTCCCCTTCCCTCGTCGCACACTTCTTTTGCCGCGCGCGACGCGATGTCGCGCGGCGCGAGGTTGCCGAAAGCTGGATACTTGCGCTCGAGAAAATAGTCTCTCTCCTCCTCCGGAATTTGCCGCGGATCGCGCTTGTCGCCGCGTTTTTTTGGGACCCAGACGCGCCCATCGTTCCTCAGCGATTCACTCATCAGCGTCAGCTTCGACTGATGCTCACCAGTGACCGGGATGCAGGTCGGATGGATCTGGGTGAAGCACGGGTTCGCGAAGGCAGCACCGCGCTTGTACGCGCGCCAGATTGCTGTCGCGTTCGATCCCTGCGCGTTGGTCGAGAGATAGTAGACGTTGCCGTAACCGCCAGTGGCGAGAACGACGGCTTCACCGGCATGCGACTCGATTGCTCCAGTCACCAGATCGCGGGTGACAATCCCCCGCGCCTTGCCATCGATTACGACGAGATCGAGCATCTCCGTGCGTGGATACATCTTCACGCCGCCGCGCGCGATCTGTCGCTCGAGAGCTTGATACGCGCCAAGAAGTAGTTGTTGTCCGGTCTGGCCGCGCGCGTAGAAGGTACGTGACACCTGCGCTCCCCCAAACGACCTATTGGATAATAGTCCTCCGTACTCGCGCGCGAACGGCACTCCCTGCGCTACGCACTGGTCGATGATGTTGACGCTCAGCTCCGCGAGCCGGTAGACGTTGCCCTCGCGGGACCGGAAATCGCCACCCTTGATCGTGTCGTAAAACAGGCGATAGATGCTGTCGCCATCGTTCTGATAATTCTTGGCGGCGTTTATTCCACCCTGCGCAGCGATGCTGTGCGCGCGACGAGGTGAATCCTGGAAGCAAAAGCACTTCACGTTGTAGCCCAGCTCGCTCATCGTTGCGGCGGCGGCACCGCCAGCGAGTCCTGTGCCGACGACGATTATCGTATTCTTTCGCTTGTTCGCGGGGTTCACGAGCTTCATCTCGAAGCGTTGCCGATTCCATTTTTCGGCCAGCGATCCAGGCGGGATCCGGGCATCAAGTTGAAGAGTCATCGAACGATTCCAGCGAACACCGCGACCGGTATAGCCGTGAACGCGGCCCACACGAGAATGGCAATCGCGAGGGAGATGCGATGATGGAGCGGCTGCGGCGAGGGTGGGCTAACGCCAATACTCCTTAACGAGCTCCACGCACCGTGAAAGAGGTGTAGTCCGAGCGCCACCATCGCGAGCACATAAAACAGCGACACCCACCAGATCCTGAAGCTCGTCACGACGTTCGCGTACACGTCCTCGGCGCTGAAGACGCCAGCCGGTCTGATCGTGCCGGTCGTGAAGTGCAGAATGTGCAGCACGATGAACACGAGAAGGAGCGCTCCGCCCCACCGCATCGTGCGGGATGCCACCGTGGCGACCTGGTGTTCGTGTTTCGCGTACCCGATCGGCCGCGCCGAGCGGCTCTGTCGGGTAAGCTGAACCGCGGCGATCACATGAAGAACAACCGCAACGATGAGAATGATGCGCAGGGCCCAGAGTAGATCGCCCGTGCCTTTGAGAAAATGCGAGTACGAATTGATGGCGCCGGACCCGCGGAAAACGAGCAGATTGCCGAGCGAGTGGACGATGACGAAGCCGATGCCGATGAGACCGGTAACTCCCATGACGACTTTCTTGCCGACCATGGAGGCGTAGAAGCCGCGAAGGCTGGCCATCCGCGTCTTACAGTTTTACCGCGCCCATTGGCTCGCGGACGGCGTCCGCGCTCTTCGCCAGGGCATCGCGCTCCTCCCGAGTAAGCTCCACTTCGATGATCTTCTCCAGGCCGCCACGACCAAGCTTGCACGGGACGCCGAGGAAGAGGCCAGACATCCCGTACTCGCCCTCGAGCCACGCGGCACAGGGAAGAATGCGCTTCTGATCGAAAACGATCGACTCACACATCTGGACCGCCGCTGCCGACGGAGCGTAGTAGGCCGATCCGGTCTTGAGATGTTTTACGATTTCCGCTCCGCCTCCGCGCGTACGCTCCACGATCGCGTTGAGCTTTGCCTGCGGCATGAGCTGTGTGATCGGGATCCCACTCACGGACGTGTAGGAGATCAGCGGTACCATCGTGTCTCCGTGTCCGCCCAGGACCATCGCCTGAATATCCCTCACCGAGACGTCCAGAGCCTCAGCGATAAAGGCGCGATATCGCGCGGTGTCGAGGACGCCGGCCATTCCGAGAACTCTCTGGCGGGGGAATCCAGTGACCTTCATCGCGACGTACGCCATCACATCGAGCGGATTGGACACGACAATCAGGATCGCGTTCGGAGAGCTTGCCCTGATCTGTTCGGAGACCTGCTTGACGATTCCGGCGTTCGTGTTGAGCAGATCGTCGCGCGACATGCCCGGCTTTCGGGCGATGCCGGCGGTGATGATGACAATCTCGGAGTCGCGGGTCTCGTCGTATCCATTGGTGCCGACGACGCGGGAGTCGAAACCTTCAATTGGTGCCGACTGCCACTGATCGAGCGCCTTGCCCTGCGGAATTCCTTCCATCACGTCGACCATGACGACGATGCGGGCGAGCTCCTTCTCCGCTATTCGCTGCGCGGTGGTCGCACCGACATTGCCAGCGCCGACCACCGTAATTTTGTTGACCATTATTGTTTCGAAGTGTGGAGATTCTGTGCGCGAAAGCTATCCGGGCGGCGCACTGTGAGCAATCGTCGACAAGCGAGTCGAAAACGCGAGCGACGCAGACCTTTGCTCAGCCTCCGACTTGCGAAAGCGCCCGGAGACCACCGACGCTCATCTGGAGCAAATGGTGCTCTTCGGGTTTCGACGCGAGTGCGCTTCGGAAAAACGGCTCGAGAGGCAATCCTTCGCGAAGCGGCGTTCTAAGATCCGTCTCCTCTGTCCCGAAAAGACATGTACGAAGCCGGCCGTCAGCCGTGAGCCTCACTCGGTTGCAGCTGCCGCAGTAGGTATGCGACATGGGCGTGATCACGCCGACGGTGCCTCTGGCGCCGTGAAACCGAAAGTAGCGCGCCGGGCCATTCCCTCTTGCTGGACCGATCGCCGGCTGAATGGGCGCAACGGTCTGGACCTCGTGCAGAATCTCGTCGCTCGGCACCACGTGATCCCATGTGAGCTCGCGCATTTCTCCAACGGGCATCAGCTCGATGAACCGCACGTGCCAATCGTGCTCAAAGGTGAGCCGCGCAAAATCGCAGACTTCGTCATCGTTTATTCCGCGCATGACGACGACATTGATCTTGATCGGCGACAGCCCGGCGGCTTCAGCGGACATCAGAGCAGCAATTGGATCGAAATCGGTGTTTCTCCTGGAGATTGCCCTGACTCGATCGGGTCGAAGCGAATCGGCGCTCATGTTGATGCGATCGAGCCCGGCCCGGGCGAAAGTTTCGGCGAGGGCCGGTAGCCGCACGCCGTTTGTCGAGAGCGAAATGTCTTCGATCTCTGGTATCGCCCGCAGCATACCGATAAGCAGGTCGAGATCAGGACGCAGCGTGGGCTCGCCCCCTGTGACGCGCAGCCGCCGCAAGCCGAGCGGAGCCAGCTCGCTCACCACCTGCGCGATTTCTTCGTAGGAGAGGATTCCTGATTTTGGCAGCCATTCCAGTCCCGACAACGGCATGCAGTAGAGACAACGGAAGTTGCAACGGTCCGTGACGGAGATGCGGAGATACTCGATGCTCCGACCGAAGCCGTCTCGCAAGGTGATACTCACTCCGTGGTTGGTCCGCTCGCGTTGGTGGGGTCCACCCACTCGCGCGTTCCATCGATGTAGTGCTCCATCTTCCAAATGGGGACACGCTTCTTGATCTCTTCGATCACGTAGCGGGTGCAATCGAACGCCGGCGCGCGGTGCGCGTGCGCGGCGGCGATCGCCACGCTGGTCTCTCCAAGAGAGAGAACCCCAATTCGATGCTCGACCACCAGCGACGTAACACCAAAGCGGTCCGCTGCCTCGGCGACGATCTGCCCGAGCTCGGCTTCGGCCATGGAGGTGTAAGCGGAGTAATCGATGGCACTTACACCGCGCCCGTCGCTCGTGTCGCGCACGGTGCCCGCAAAGAGCGAGATTGCTCCATAGCCTGTGGATGCGATGCTGGCGATGAGTGCAGCTGGATCGATCGCGCGAGTGACGAGGGCTGCGCGTATCATCCGCTCACCCGCCCGCCAGAGGCGGGATGAGCGCGATCTCGTCGCCAGCATCAACGGGCTGATCCGCGGACGCAAACTTTCGGTTGACGGCGACGCGCGGTGAGTCCGGAAGGATCGAAGCGCCTGGGAGCAGACGCAGATGGTCGAGGAGATCCGCGACTGTGCTGCCGGTTTTGAGAGGGAGTTGGAGAGTAGGGCCGCCGAAACTTTCGGCGTATGAGGCGAACAGCTGCACCGTCACTGTGGACACGTGCGGTCCTCTCGATCTCTGTGAAGCTAAGTCCTTATGCTTCCGACATCTGCGACATGTCCACGCCAGCGACGAGGGCTCGCAGTTCCTTTGATGGCTTGAACACGGGAACAGGTCGCGCGGAAACCTCAACAGGAGAGCCCGTGCGAGGGTTGCGCGCCATGCGGGTTTTGCGATTCCGAATCTTGAAGGTGCCGAATCCCCTGACCTCGATGTTCTCCTGGGTCTGGAGCGATTCCTTGATCGCCTCGAGGAAAGCGTCCACGACGCGAGCGCAATCTTTCTTTGAAATCATCGGCCCAGCGGTACGCGAAATCTGGGTCGTGACACGCTCGACGAGGTCGGCCTTAGTCATTGAAAAACTCCGTATGGACGCGCGCCAGAGCGCGTAAGTGCTTTGAAACTATGGCTTTACTAATATGCTGTCAAGGCGATCTTGATGCTACCTGACTGCCCCCCTGAGGGCGCCGAGGAACTCCTGGAATAGGGGTCGAGCGTCGTGCGGTCCCGGCGCGGCCTCAGGATGGTACTGGACGCCGAATATCGGGAGGGTTCGGTGACGAAGCCCTTCTATGGTTCCGTCGTTCAGATTGATGTGCGTGACTTCGAGATCTGACGCACCTTTGACCGATGTCTCATCCCCTTCAACCGCGAACCCATGGTTCTGGGACGTGATCAGGACGCGGCCGCTCTCGACAGCTTTCACTGGGTGATTTCCACCCCGGTGCCCGTAAGGCATTTTCACCGTCGAGCCGCCAAAGGTAAGCCCTAACAGCTGATGCCCCAGGCAGATCCCGAAGATCGGCACTCCGTTGGCGGTGAGGGTCCGTATGATCTCGGGAGCATAGACGACTGCATCGGGGTCACCAGGCCCGTTCGACAGAAATATTCCGTCGGGCTCTTCGGACAATGCTGCCTCGGCCGGCGTGTCGGCCGGAACTACGGTAACCCGGCAATCGTTCTCATCGAAGAGTCGCAGGATGTTGCGCTTGATTCCGTAGTCGTAGGCGACGATATGGTGGCGCGACTGAGGATCTCCCCAGCTGTAACTCTCCCTGGTCGTAACGCGGGAGGCGAGATCCAATCCCTCCATCGAGGGGCACGCCTCGAGCGCTGCCCTGCTCGCTTCGTCTGGTTCGACGCCCGCGCCAATGACTCCACGCATCACTCCCACCGACCTCAAGTGTCGAGTGAGACGCCGAGTGTCAACGTCCTTAATGATAGGGACTTGCGATGCAGCCAACCAAGCTCCTAATCCGCCGGTGGCGCGCCAGTTAGAGTAGGTGTCCGACAGCTCTCGAACCACCACTCCGGCGACCTGCGGTGCGTTGGACTCCGGGTCCTCGGCGTTGACGCCATAGTTGCCGATCTGGGGCGCCGTCATGACGACGATCTGTCCGCGATAGGAGGGATCGGTAAAGACTTCCTGATAGCCCGTCATATTGGTCGTGAACACCACTTCGGCCACTGCGGGCAGCAGTGCTGTGGCCGACCCGGCCATCCTGCCACGAAAAAGGGTTCCATCCTCAAGGAGGAGGAACCCCGGCTCAATGATTCGAATGTCGGCCGACAACTTACCGCTTCGGAGTGGTAGCTGGAGGTTTAGCCGTCTTAGCACCTGCGGGAGCCGTCACTGTCGGTGCCGGCTCGAGCGGAACCGCCGGAGCTGAGGTCGGAGCTGGTGTCACGTTCTGGGGCCGAGTGGTCAAACCCTTCTCGAGTACGGACCGCGGAGCCGACGTATGCGTCGACATGATCTGTAAGACGAAGCAAAGGCCGAGGAAAATTCCGCCGCCCCACCAGCTGATCCTGGTGAGAAGATTTCCCGCCTGACGGATTCCGATAAGCGCATCGGGAGAGGAACTCGCGCCGCCGAAGCTTGCGGCGAGACCGGTGCCCTTCCCGCTTTGCAGCAGAATGGCGAGCATCAGAACGACGCAGTCTATAACGAGGAGTACGAGAAGAAACGTGTAAAGCATTGATAGAATTAAAGTTCAGTCTAGCCGTTGAATATCGGCGGCAACAGGAATTCAGTCAAGTCTCGACGACCTGCTTGTTCAATGGCCATTAGAAATGTCACGGCAATTAACTCTTCGCGATTACCAGCCATGAGGACGCCTCGACGCTCGCGCCTCCGACAAGGAGCCCGTCGACTTCGGGCGCAGCGAGAAGGCTGGCCGCATTCGTCGCATTGACGCTTCCTCCGTAAAGTATCGGAATCTCATCGGCCCGGGTTCCGATCATCTCTCTCAGCTCCGAACGGAGCACCGTATGAATGGCCGAAGCATCGCCGGCTGAAGCAGTGAGGCCCGTTCCGATTGCCCAGACTGGCTCGTAAGCGAGCATGAAATCGGCGGCAATTAGATTCGGCGTCTGAGATAAACCCTCTCGCAGCTGGCGGATCACGAGGCGTTCCGTTTCGCCCGCCTCTCTTTGCTGGATGGTCTCGCCGACGCAAAGCATGAAGGCAAGCTTCGCTTTCGATGCCGCAACACATTTCTGCGCGCACTGTGCGTCCGTCTCGCCAAAAACGTGTCGCCGCTCCGAGTGTCCGACCAGTACCACTGCGGCGCCGGCGTCTTTGGCCATGGGTGCCGAGATCTCCCCGGTGAAGGCTCCCTTTTCCGCCCAGTGAATGTTCTGGATGCCAGCCAGAATGTCGGTGCGGCTTGACGCGGCGGTTGCGACGGTCGTGAGCGAGACCGCGGGCGGAAAGATGATGACTGTTCTGTCGTTCCGCGGCGGGTAGCTCGCGAGAAATGTGTCCACGAATGTCTTCGCCGCTGTCGGACCGTTATTCATCTTCCAGTTGGCGGCGAGAACGGGACGCTTCACTAGTCGGCCTCGTCGAGAATTTCCACTCCGGGGAGTTTCTTACCCTCCAGGAATTCGAGTGACGCACCGCCGCCCGTGGAGACATGACTCATCTTCGCTTCGAGTCCTGCTTCAGTCACGGCGGCTGCCGAGTCACCTCCACCAACGATGGTTGTCGCGCCCTTTGCCGTGGCGTTCGCCATGGCTTCCGCGATCGCGCTGGTGCCGGCGTCGAAGGGCGGCGTCTCGAAGACGCCCATCGGACCGTTCCAGATGATCGTCTTGGCCGCCGCGATCGCGCGCGAGTACGACGCCGCCGATTGCGGGCCGATGTCGAACATGGCCTGGTCTTTCGGGATCGCGTTGCGCGGGACTGCTTTTGCTTCCTTTGCTCGTTCGAGCGAAGGCGCGACCATCGCATCATGCGGTAGAGTGAGACGCATGCCGCCGCGGGCGAGCAGATCCTTCGCCATTCCGACGCGATCTTCCTCGACCAGGGACTTCCCTGTCTCGAGTCCCATCGCGCGGTAGAAAGTGCACGCCATCGCTCCGCCGATCAGCAACCCATCGACTTTCGGAAGGAGCTGTTCGATCACGTCGATTTTCCCCGAGATCTTCGCACCGCCAAGAATCGCGATGAATGGGTGCTTCGGGTTCGCGAGCGCGCCGCCGAGGTAGTCGAGTTCCTTCTGCATCAATAGTCCGGCGACGGCCGGGCGCAGATGCTCGGCGACACCGACGGTCGAGGCATGCGCCCGATGCGCGGCGCCGAAGGCATCATTCACAAAAAAGTCGCCAAGCTCGGCAAGCGCCCTCGCCAGCCGCTGATCGTTTTTCTCCTCGCCGCCGAGGAAGCGGGTGTTCTCGAGGAGAAGAATCTCTCCCGCCTTGAGGTTCTGGCAGGCCTGGAGCGCCTCGTCCGAATCAGTCGACTCGACGAAGATCACGGTACGGCCGGCCAGCTCCTGGAGCCGATTCGACACAGGTTGCAGCGAGTACTTCGGATCGGGTTTGCCTTTGGGCCGTCCCAGATGCGACAGAATTACCGGCCGCGCACCGCGGTCGAGCAGCAGCTCGATCGTAGGAAGCGACGCACGGATGCGCGTGTCGTCGGTGATGTTGCCATCGTCGTCGAGGGGTACGTTGAAGTCGACGCGAACCAGAGCTCGCTTGCCGCGGACCTGCGAATCGCTGAGATCGCGGACGTTTTTCTTTCTCATTGTGCAGGCTCGTTCTAGAGTCGAGACCCCATGAAGCGGAGCATGTCGACGCAGCGCGAGGCATAGCCCCACTCGTTGTCGTACCAGCCCTGCACAGTGACCAGAGTGCCGTCGATTACATTGGTCGTCTTCGAGTCGAGAATGCACGACGCCGGATCGCCGATAAAGTCGCTCGATACGAGCTCCTCATCGGTGTAGCGAAGGATGCCCTGAAGTGGTCCCTCCGCCGCGGCCTTCTTGTACGCGGCGTTCACGGATTCCTTCGTTGCCCCGGTCTTCTCGATCTCGACCGTGAGAATCGTGTACGACACGTCGGGAGTAGGAACCCGAATGGAGCTGCCGTCGATCTTTCCCTTCACCTCGGGAATGACGAGCCCCGTTGCTTTTGCCGCTCCCGTGGTGGTCGGGATTATGGACAGGGCAGCCGCTCGCGCGCGGCGCAGATCCTTGTGCGGGAGATCGAGGACTTGCTGGTCGTTGGTGTAACTGTGAATCGTTACCATCGACGCGTGACGAAAGCCGAAGTTGTCGCGAATGACTTTGACCATCGGCACGACACAGTTCGTGGTGCACGAAGCGTTGGAGACGATAGTGTGCTTCGCCGAATCGTACTTGTCGCTGTTCACGCCCATGACGATGGTGATGTCTTCGTCCTTGGCGGGCGCGGAGATCAGTACCTTCCTGGCACCCGCTTCGATGTGCTTTCTGGCGGCACCGGCGTCTGTGAAGCGACCGGTGGATTCAAGGACGATATCCACGCCGAGCTCTTTCCACGGGAGCAAGGCTGGATCCTTCTGGGACAGAATCTTGATTTCGTCGCCATCTATGGTGATCGAGTCCTTCCCCGCGGAGACATCACCCTGATAGGTGCGGTGCACCGAGTCGTACTTGAAGAGGTGCGCGAGTGTTCTGGTGTCGGTGAGATCGTTCACCGCGACAAAGTCGAGGTCGGCGACACCTTCATTCTTCGCCGCGCGCACGACTTGGCGTCCAATCCGTCCAAATCCGTTGATACCTATCCGTGTTGCCATTCCATTAACTCCATTCGGTTAGAGCCGGTCACCACTGGCGTGGGCCCGGCCGAAAGTCACATAGCTGATTATCCGTGCACCCGATTCGTACAGCACTTTCGCGCACGCGTTGAGCGTCGCAGCCGTGGTCACCACATCATCGACGATCACGACATGCGCGCCACACAATCGTTCGAGCTGTCGATCATCGCCGCGAAACGAGCCTGCAACGTTGTCCAGCCTCTGTTCAGGTGTCAACCTTGTCTGAGAGCTTGTCTCGCGCGAGCGCACGACGACGTCCTCCCATACAGGAATGCGCCACCGCAGCCCGAGTCCGCTCGCGATGAGCGCACTCTGATTATAGCCACGCTGGCGCTTTCTCGCTGATGCCAGAGGAATCGGCACGAGCGCGGCCCGCTCGTCGACCACATCGGGAGGCCACGCGAGCCGACTCATCCGCTCAGCCATTTCACTTGCGACCGCCGCCCATCCCTCGTACTTGAGCGCGTGAACGATGCTCGATGCTGGCTCGACCGGCATCCAGCACACCGACCTGACGGCGCGAATGAACGGCGGAAGGAGGTCACACCATCGACAACTCCCGCTGGAAATCGGGTGGCCGCACCGCTCGCACCGCGGAGACGGGAGATACGGCAGGCGCGACCAGCACAAGCCGCAGACAATTCCCGTGTCGAGTCGCGATAGCAGCCGCTCGCAGGAAACGCAGGCGCGAGGCAAAAGAAGATCGAGGGCACCAGTGAGATGTTCCCCGATCCCAAGCCGTTGGCCGATACGGGCTAGAGCAGCGACTGCCTCATTACCTCGCGATCCGCCTCGATCCCGAACCAGCGATGGAATGAAAGCGCGCCCTGCTCGAGCAGCATCGGCAGCCCGTCCGCCGCGGGATTGCCTCTCTTTCGTGCCGCCTTTACCCATGGCGTGCCTCCTCCGCGACGATAAACGAGATCCATCACCGCGGCCGTCTTCGGAATGATTCCAATATCGAGGGGTTGCTCCGCCTCGCGTTGTCCTACCGGCGTGGCATTTACGACCAATGTCGCGTCTGCGACTGCCTGCTCGGCACTCTTTTCGATTCGCGCGACATCCCGAAAGCGTCGAGCCAGCTTTGATGCGTGTTCAAGGTTGCGCGCCACAATCGCGACCCGCGCATCCGCCCATTGCTCCACCGCTGCTATCACTGCGGCGGCGGCGCCACCGCTTCCAAGGACGACAACCCGCGCCCCGGCCGTTTCTCCTCCCAGCAGAGCCCGGGCGGCCGCGTCGAAACCGCCGACGTCTGTGTTGTCACCGTGCAGCTGCTCTGATTCGAACCAGAACGTGTTCACCGCTCCCACCCGCTCAGCGACATCGGTGAGCTCGTCGCAGCTGGCGTGAACGGCCATCTTATGGGGAATGGTGACATTTCCCGCGACACCGACATCCTTCAGCTTTTTGAGCAACGCCCGGAGATCGCGGGGGGCGACATCCACCGCCTCATACAGCAGCGAGATGCCGGCTGCGCGGAGAGCGGCATTCTGAAAGATCGGCGAGAGTGAATGCGCAACCGGATGCCCGAGCAGCACAAGCCTCCCCGGAATTTTGCTCACGGAGCAGTACTCTCAGCTGGCAAGTCGATCGAACAACTTTTCGAGCTCCCGCTCCAGGACATCGGCGGTGCGCCGGTACGCCTCGAGGTCGCCGCCGTAGGGATCCGCTACTCCCTGGTTCGGAGTGCCCGAAGCGTATTCGTCGATTACATGAACTTTTCCGCGCCCACCCAGCTGCTTTACCTGCTCCAGATGGCCGGGGGTCATCACGAAAATGAGATCAGCTTCGGAAACGATCGCGGGCGTGAGCTTTCTGGCGCGATGTCCGGTGAGATCGATGTCGCGCTCCATCCCAACCAGAAGCGCCTCGTCGGTCGCCGGGACGTTGTCCCACGCATTCGTCCCCGCGCTTGAGACGTTGAGATCCTCGATGCCCCGGCGCGCCGCGATCTTGCGTGCGAGCGCTTCCGCCATCGGGCTTCGGCAGGTGTTGCCGCTGCAGACGAAAAGGAGATTCATTCTTTACGCGTCCCCGACCAGGTCGGGAACGCTCTCTCTCAGCTGTGCAGCAGGGATCGCGCCCGGCCTGATTACTCGCGGCAGTCTGCCGGTACAATCGACAACCGTCGATGGATGGGACTCCCGAAGCCTCCCACCATCGAGAACGCGCAAAGTTCCCCGCCTGATTGCGTCACTCCATTGTGAGACGATCTGATCCGCCGCGGTAGCGGGCGGCACACCGGGGCGGTTCGCGCTTGTGGATGTTATCGGTTGACCGTGCGCGAGAATCAGCCGCGCCAGGGAGCGATGGGGCGTCCATCTCACGGCAACGCCGCCTTCCGGCCCGCGCACTCGATCGGGTACCCTCTTTTCTCCGCCAGGAAGTACGAGCGTGAGCGGACCTGGCCAGAACCGCGCGGCAAACGTCGATGCGTAGCCGGTGAGATGAAGTCCGAGACGCGTGATCATCTCGCTGGCGGCGACGAGCAGAAGAAACGGTTTGCCCGGTGGGCGACCTTTGAGATCGACGAGCTGCTGAACTGACCGCTCATCGAGCGCACCGCCAAATCCGTAGACGGTTTCGGTCGGGTACGCGAGTACCTTGCCGGCGGCGAGATGAGCGAGCGTTCCATTAATGGCGGCCTCCACCTCCTCCGGCGACCAGAACGGCACGACCATCGGCTGGGACTTCATTCGCGGAAGATACTTAGCGCCTCCGCCAACGCGAAATCACTTTCCTCGGTGATTTTGAGCGCGCGCTCACTTCCGCGCACTACGACTACCGGGAGTCCGATCTGCTCGCACAGTGCGGCGTCATCGGTTGCGACACGATCAGCCTCGCGCGCCTCGCGGTGGGCGCGCTCGATGACCTTGCGCGGAAAGGCCTGGGGGGTCTGAGCTCTCCACAGCCCGAAACGATCGACGGTTACGACGATCTTACCGCTTGAATCGACGCGCTTGAGTGTGTCGGAGACCGGCAGCGCGGCAACGGCGCCATTTCCGTCGCGAGCCGCCTCGATCACGCGCGCGATGGTCTCGATGGAAACGAGCGGACGAGCCGCATCGTGAATGACAACGATTTCGCATTCCGCCGGAAGATCCTCGAGGCCATTAGCAACCGACTCGCTTCGGTGCCGGCCCCCAACTGACAACAGGAGCCGGTCGGCGTCGCTCTGGAATATCCAGGGAGGTGGATCGCCTACGTATTCCCGCGGGAGGACACAGACTACCATCGCGACATCGGGGCACGCCTGAAAAGTCTGAATGCTGTGGAGCAGCATGGGCTTGCCGGCGACCCAACGAAACTGCTTGAGCTCGGTCGAACCGGTACGCGACCCGCTTCCCGCTGCAACGATGATGACACCGACGTCCCGCTTCCCGCTTCCCCTCTTAGCCATTGAACAACTGCCGGAAGAGATCACCGACCGTGCGCACACCGATCACCTCGATCCCACGCGGTCCCCGCTTTGGAATCCCTCTCTCGGCCATGTAGGCGGTCGTCATCCCCATCTTCGCTGCCTCTCCAAGCCGGCGCTCGGCCTGCGAGACGGGTCTGATTTCGCCTCCAAGCCCGACCTCGCCGAGAAAGATCGCAGAGTTCGCGACCGGCCGATCGTACACGCTCGATGCGAGTGCGCTCGCAACCGCCAGATCACCGGCCGGCTCCTGCATCCGCACTCCGCCAACGACATTCAGGAAGACATCAAGCTGCGAGAAAGACAGGCCTGCGCGCTTGTCAAGCACTGCCAGGAGCAGCGCCAGCCGCCGCGCATCGAAACCCGTGCTGACGCGCTGTGGAGTTCCGTAGCCGGCTTTGGCCGCGAGTCCCTGAATCTCGATGAGCACCGGACGAGAGCCCTCCAGGAGCGCAGTCACGGCGCTGCCGGAAGAATTGTTGAGTCGATCGCCGAGGAAAAGCTCGGATGGATTCTCTACAGCGATCAGTCCTTCCTCCGTCATCCTGAAAACGCCGATCTCGTCAACGCTTCCGAATCTGTTTTTTGTCGCGCGAAGAATCCGGTGCTCCAGCATGCCTTCGCCTTCGAAATAGAGCACCGTATCGACGATGTGCTCGAGCGTCTTGGGACCAGCGATGCCGCCGCCCTTGGTGACGTGGCCAACGGCGAATACCGTTGTCTCCGTCTCCTTGGCGAAGCGCATTAGGCGCGCGGCACATTCTCTCACCTGTCCGACGTTGCCGGGCGCGCCCTCGAGATCGCTGGTGAAAACGGTCTGGATGGAATCGACTACGATCGCGTCGAACCGTTGAGAGCCGGCCGTGGCAATGATCGTCTCGAGCAAAGTCTCATTGAGCAGCGCGACGTCCTCGGCGGATCCGTGCAGACGCTCGGCACGCAGTTTCACCTGCAGCGCTGATTCTTCGCCTGAAACGTAGAGGGTCGAGTGGCCCAGCTCCTGAAGTCGGCCCGCGACCTGAAGGAGCAGCGTCGATTTTCCGATGCCGGGCTCGCCACCGACGAGAACCATCGACCCCGGCACCATCCCGCCGCCGAGCACGAAATCGAATTCCTTGATTCCAGTGTTGAGGCGTCGTCCAGCGGAACTCTTGATATCGCGAAGCCGAGGAGTCGGTGCTACGCTTCCACCCTCGCCCATCGATTTCTGACCGCCGGTGCGACGACTCGACGCGGTGGCGCTGGAAGTCCTGGTCGCCATCTCTTCGACAAGGGAATTCCATTCGCCGCACACGTCACAGCGTCCGGCCCATTTGGGATGGTCGGCGCCGCAGTTCGTGCAGCGATATACGGTTTTTGCTTTTGGGCTCACTGCGGGGACAAGCGGGGCGACAGATTCTCGAAGCGGGTGTAGGTCTTGTTGAAGTAGAGATTCACAAAGCCAGTCGGTCCGTTGCGCTGCTTCCCGATAATGATCTCGGCGCGTCCCTCGAGCGAATTGCCGTCCTTGTCGGTTGGCCCGTCGTACATCTCCTGACGGAAGATGAACATCACCAGGTCAGCGTCCTGCTCGATCGCTCCCGACTCGCGGAGGTCGGACAGTTGGGGGCGCTTGTTTTCGGCGGTGCGCTGCTCCGGAGCGCGAGACAACTGCGAAAGCGCGACGACAGGAATTCTGAGCTCGCGCGCCAGCGCCTTGAGCGAGCGTGAGATGTAGCTGATCTCCTGCTGCCGGCTCTCGGTGTTCGTCGGACCCTGCATCAGCTGGAGATAATCGACTACGACCATGCCGATATTGTGCTCCATTTTTAGACGGCGAGCCTTGGACCGCATCTCAAGCAGAGTCATGGCGGGAGTGTCGTCGATCCAGATGGGAGCGTGGCTAAGAATTCCGGCCGCGCGCCCGAGTCGCACGAATTCCTCGTCGTGCAGCTTCCCCTTGCGCAATCTTTGAGCATCAACGCGACCTTCCGACGTGAGGAGGCGCTGTACCAGCTGCTCCTTGCTCATCTCGAGCGAGAAAAACGCTACTGGCACGTTGTTGTCGAGCGCTGCGTTCTGCGCGATGTTGAGCACAAAAGCGGTCTTTCCCATTGAAGGTCGAGCGGCGACGATGACGAGATCGGACGGCTGGAAACCTGCCGTCAGCTCGTCGAGATCCTTGAATCCGCTCGCGACTCCTGTAATCGATCCGCCGCCGCGCTGGATCTCCTCGATCCGTTCCATCGTCGGCCAGAGGAGCTCCTTGATGCGCATGAAGCCTTCAGAGCCACGGCTCTGATTTACCTCGAAGATCTTGTGCTCGGCTTCGTCGAGCAGCTCTGTTGCTGGAGACCCCGACTCGAACGCTTCGGCAACGATGGCGGTCGAGACCTCGATCAGCCGGCGGCGAAGCGCTTTCTCGCGGACGATCCTGGCGTGATATTCGACGTTGGCCGCGGTCGGGACGGCGTCGACGAGAAACCCGATGTAATCCTTGCCGCCGCTCGATTCGAGGGAGCCTGACCTTCCCAGCTCCTCAGAGAGCGTGAGCGGATCGACTACATCGCCGCGCTCGGAGAGGGCGACCATCGCGCGGAAAATCCGCCGGTGACCCTCGCGATAGAACATTGAGTCGTCGAGAAACTCCGTCGCGCGCAGAATGGCGTCCGGATCCATGAGCATCGCCGACAGCACCGCCTGCTCCGCGTCTTCGGAGTAAGGCGGCCGGCGATCCTTGTACGGGTCACGAACGGGGGCTGCTATCGAGTATTCTACGGGCGAGCTTGACATCTTCCCAAGTCGGGCGTTTCCAGGCCGGGTTGCGCAGCAGCGCCGCCGGGTGATAGGTGACGACGAGCGGTATCCCGTGGTACTGGTGAACGAGCCCACGGAGCTGACCGAGCGAAGTCTTTGTGTTTAGGAGAGTTTGGGCTGCGAAGGTTCCAAAAGCAACTATGACTTTTGGCTTGATCAGCTCGAGCTGCCTTATCAGGTATGGACTGCAGGCTTCGACCTCTTCTGGAAGCGGATTTCGGTTTCCCGGTGGCCGATGCTTCAGCACGTTACAGATGAAGACCTGTTCCCGCGTCAGATCGATGGCAGCGAGAATCTTCGTGAGCAGCTGACCCGCCTGACCGATGAATGGCCGGCCCGTTTCGTCCTCCTTTGCTCCGGGTGCCTCTCCGACACATACCAGCTCTGCTCGTGGATTCCCTTCTCCTGGAACGGGATTGGTTGCGGTCTCGTACAAGGAGCATCGCGTGCACTTGTTGACCTTCTTCGCGATCTCCGCCAGGGAACCGAACCCCTCGATCGCATTGGGGATCAACTCCGCTTCGCCCGGAGCAATGACGATTCCCTTGTTGAACGCAATCTCACTGGTGCTTGTTGCCATCTCCTCGGTGGTCTCCCCGGGAATTACTGATATGAGAGGTTTGTGGTCAGGCATCACGGCGTCAACATTCACGCCAGCTTCCTGAAGCGCGGTGCGCCAATCATCCGATGGCTCACCCGCAAGCTCACGAACGCTGCGCTGCGGCGCGACGGGGGGCTCCGATCGTCCGGTCGCCCCCAGCAGCCGCAGGACATCCTCGACCTTTAAGGCGTCGAGCACCAACTCGGATTCGCCCAGCTCGCGCCGCTGCTCGAGGTAGCGGCGCAGCAGAACTCTAGCGTCCATTGAGCTCCCGTTCAACGCGATCGAGAAGAATTTCTGCAAGATCTGCCTTCGACATCAGGTCGAGCTCTTCTTCTTTTCCATCCCGTGTTATCACGGTAACGCGATTGGTGTCGACGCCGAACCCGGCTCCCGGCTCTTTCGCGTCGTTCAGAATGACAAGGTCGAGATCCTTGGCCTTGAGCTTCTCTCTCGCGTTTTTTACGCCGTCGGATGTCTCGAGCGCGAATCCAACGATGACGCTTTTCTTTTTTCGTTTCGGAATGGTCGATTGGAGAATGTCCTCGGTCGCCTCGAGGACGATCATGGGCACCGCACGTTTGCCTCCTTTCTTGATCTTCTCCGGTGCTTCTGATGCCGGCCGGAAGTCGGCAGGCGCTGCGGCCATGATCAGGACGTCCGCGGCCGGAAGATTCTGAGCCACCGAGCGCGACATCTCCTGCACCGTGTCGACGTTCAGAGTTGGTATCTCTGCCGGAAGTGGAATGTCGACGTGGCCTGCGATCAACGTGACGTCGGCGCCCCGTCTCCAGGCCGCGCGCGCAAGCGCGACACCCATTTTGCCGCTACTGTGGTTGGATATGAATCTCACCGGGTCGATCGGCTCGCGGGTCGCTCCAGCAGTGACGATGACTTTTTTCCCCTTGAGCGTGGATTTTCCCTCAAGTAGACGTCCGACGTGGCTCATGATTTCGTCGGGCTCGGGCATCCGTCCCGGCCCGCTTCCCTCCCCGATGGCCAGCGGACCTTCGGCCGGCTCCAGAATCTCGTAGCCCAGCGATCGTGCATGCGCGACGTTGCGCTTCGTCTGTGCGTGTGACCACATCCGGTCGTTCATCGCCGGAACCAACAGAA
>WNGI01006130.1_pt1 | contig 18071 bp, 18 predicted proteins | sample 5400621 | NCBI WGS metagenome assembly WNGI01 (sample SAMN13153374, study PRJNA577476) | soil metagenome | isolation source: 20 cm soil or saprolite under Garry oak tree replicate 1 | place: USA:California | collected 2016-06-15
ACGGTTCCCTCGACCAGGTCGCGAAGGGCTTCCTCGTCAATCTTGCCGCCGTCTGTTGTAAACGGTGTACACATGGCAGATAGAATGCCGCGCAGCTCACGCGCCATCAACCCCACCCCTCTCTCTGTTGTCGCCGAAACGGACTCACGAAATTCTTCCGGTTCCTCTTTCGTTCAGGTCTCAACGTGCGTCATCACGGCGTTGATGAAGGCTTCGGTCCGCCTCTCCCGGGGGGCCCGAAAGATTTGCGATGGCGGACCGTCTTCCACGATGCACCCGCCATCCATAAAGAGCACACGATCCGCGACCCGGCTCGCGAACCCCATTTCGTGGGTGACCACCACCATGGTCATGCCCTCGACGGCCAGCCGGCGCATGACGTCCAGCACCTCGTGGATCAACTCCGGGTCCAGTGCGGAAGTGACCTCATCGAACAACATGATCTTGGGCTCCATCATCAGCGCCCGGGCAATGGACGCCCGCTGCTTTTGGCCGCCGGACAGCTTCTCGGGGTACTGTTCGGCCTTGTCGCTGAGCCCCACCTTCTCGAGCAGCGCCAGTGCCTTCGCCCGGGCCTCCTCCGGGTCGGTCCCCCGGGCTTTCGTTGGAGCCAGGATCAGGTTCTTCATCACCGTCATATGCGGGAACAGGCTGAACTGCTGGAACACCATCCCCATCCGGTTGCGCAGGTCACGAAATGCCCTCCCGCGTATGGCCGGCCTGCCGGATCCCGCACAGCTGATGAACGGCTGGCCCTCGATGAAAATCTCCCCCCCGTTCGGCTCGTCCAAGGCGATGAGCACACGCAGGAGGGTGCTCTTGCCGGACCCCGACGGCCCGATGACCACGACCTTTTCCGACGTTTGGATATCGAAGCTGAGATCCTTCAGGACGTCCAGCGGCCCAAAGCCCTTGCAGAGGCGGCGGACGGCGATCATTGGCCCGTGCTGCGGGGCTGCCTCCGCCACGCCCCCACGGCCCGCCTGCGTTGTGGTGTCCGCCCTCGCGGTCTTCGTCTCTCTCAATTGCACAGCATCTACCCTCTTATCGAAACGCGCGAGCCAACCGGAGCTCGAGCCGGCGCGTAAGAACGGACACCGGAAAGGCGATCAGGAAGTACATGGCCGCGACGCTGGTGAGGATTTCGATCGGTCGGTAGGTCTGCGTCGCGACCACGCGTCCCTGGTACATCAGGTCGCCGACACCCAACGTGGAGACCAGCGACGTATCCTTGAACAGGCTGATGCTGAGGGAGAGCAGGACCGGGATCACCATCCGAAATGCCTGTGGAACGATGACGTAGCACATCTTGTGAAAGTACGAGAGCCCCAGCACATCCGCCGAATCGATCTGGTCCTTGCCCAGGGCCTGGATCCCGGACCGATACGCTTCGCCGTAGAAGGCGGCGACGTTGAGCGTCAAGGCCACAACAATGGCCGAGTAGCCCGGCAGGTTCACGCCGAGGAAGATCGGCAGGCAGTAGTAGAACCAGACGAGCTGGACCAGGGCCGGCGTCCCCCGAAAGATCTCGATGTACGCCGCCACCGGTTTGCTGATCTTGGGATCTTTGGAGAGGCGGCCTGCCGCGACGAAGATCCCCAGGACCAGCCCCAACGCGATGACGATGGCGCTGATCTTCAACGTGGTCAGCAGGCCCTGCACCAGCAGGGGCAGATAGCGGACCGCCAGGCCCCAGTCAAAGTACATTGGTCACCACCCCGTCGTCACCGCTTCGTAAACGCCTCCCAATCCGGCATCTTGTAGTCCCGCATGGCGGACGTCAGGAGGCCTTCGTTCACCCAGTGCTCGATCTGGATGTCCAGGGCCTGAATGTCATCGTACAGGTACCCCTTGCGGACGGCGAACGCCACGCCTTGGAGCTCGATGGGCGGCGTCGGGGCGATCAACCTGACCCAGTCGTTCTTGGCGGCGTACTGTCCCTGGCCGGAGACGTCGTCAAAGAACGCCGACGCTTTGCCGCTCTGCAGGGCGAGGCGGCATTCGTTTTCGTCGGGGAGTCGCAACACTTTCGCCTCGGTCCCGACCAGCTGGAGCGCTGAATCCTCCGCCGTGCTCAGCACCACGCAGACGGTCTGGGAGGATTTGTTGAGGTCCGCCCAGGAGCGCGCGTTCGACTTCGTCCGATTCACCGCGAACACGCCGAGGTCATTGATATAGGGGGCGCTGAACGTCACCACGAGCGCCCGCGGCGGCCGGCGGTTGAGCGCCGCGGCCACGTCGTATTTACCCGCCTCCAATCCTGGGATCATCGTATCCCAGGAGGTGTCCACAGGCACAAACTTCACGCTGAGCACCTTGGCCCAATCCCGCATCATGTCCACCGCGATGCCCTTCCATTCTCCGGCGGGATCCTTGAATTGGTGGGGCTCCGCCAGGGCAAAGCCTACGCGCAGCTCGCCCTTATCGTGGATCTCCCTGAGGAGCGATTTCTGGCCGCTGACCTGGCCGCTGACCTGCGTCTGGCCAATCGCCAGCACGATCACGAGCAAGATCGAGAGCGCACCCATGAGCAGAAGCCCTGCGACCGTCAGTCCTTTGCGCTGCATGCCAACCCCCCCCGTATTGACAGCCTCTCCCAGATAAACCCGAGTCACTCAGACCACGCCATTCGCCTCAGAGGATCACTTCTCGTCCGATACCCAACGCCCTCGCCCGTTCGTAGACGCGTTTCGCTGTGGAGATATCTTCGATCGCGAGTCCGACCGATTTGAAGAAGGTGACTTCCCCTTCGCTGGTCCGGCCGGGCTTCCTGCGGATCACCATCTCACCCAGCTCGGCGTACACATGATCCTTGGGGATCACGCCGGCCGCCATCGGGATGACCAGATCACCCGCTTCCCGCAGAACCGCCTCCCTGGATTCCACGACCACCTTGGCCCTCTTGACGGTCACGTCATCGACTTCCCTCGCGTCCGGAGTATGAGAGCCGATGCCGTTGATGTGCGTTCCCGGGGACAGCCACGCTCCGTTGAACACCGGCGCGGTCGCTGACGTGGCGGCCACCACGATGTCGCATCCCTCGACGGCCCGGCGGGGATCTCCCACCGGCTCCACCTCGATGTTCAGCCGGGGGGCCATGGTGTCGGCGAAGGACGCCGCATGCGAAGGGGTTGGGCTGTAGACGCGAGCCCGGACGATCGGTCTCACGGCGCACATCGCCTCCAATTGGGCCTTGGCCTGCACGCCGGATCCTATGATCCCCACGACCTGGCAGCCGTCCCGCGCCAAATACTTGGTGGCCAACGCGCTGGTGGCCCCCGTTCTTACGGCCGTGAGGTGGGCGCCTTCCATCAGCGCCAATCGTTCTCCGGTCGTATGATCACAATAGAGGATGGTGGCATGCACGTTGGGCGCGTGGAACTTCTTGGGATTCTCGGGATAGGAGGTGACCAGCTTCAGCCCGAGCGCGCCTACCCCGCTCAGGTACGCCGGCATGACCAGCACAAGATCGTCCGGATGCATGACGCCAAAGGTGATCCGGGGGGGCGTTATCACCGTCCCTTCGGCCAACGCTCGAAATGCCCCCTCCAGCGCGTCGATGGCGTCCGCCATGCTCAAGGCGGCTCGGATGTCTTCCCGATTGAGGACGAGCATCAGCCTGGTCCCCTCATCCCCCCATCTCCGCTACGGCGCGAGAAACGCCGGATTGTCGCTGCCGTACTTGGTCAGGATCACTTTCACCGCGCCCTCCTGTTTCATTTTGTCAATCACCGTGTTCATCGCGTCCACGAGGTCCGTGTTGTCCTTGCGCGTGCTGAACACGGTGCGGGCCTTATCAATCGTATCGGGCATGTACGTGGATTGCGCCACGGGCTCGTACTTCAAGTTCCATTCGGGATGCTGCCGCTGCAGCCAGGCCGAGCTCGCCGCGCCGATGATGATCGCGTCGACGCGCTTCGCGATCACGTCTTGGATCGCCGCATCGATCGTATTGTAGAGCTTGAGGTTCCGCTCAGTAATCCACGGCACTTGCTTGAGCTCGGGAATGTAGAAGTACCCCTGGATCGTGCCGACCGTCTTCCCCTTCAAATCGTCAAGGGACTTGATGTTGGACGACTTGAGCTGGGTGAACTCGGTGACCTGGAAGTAGGCGGGGCGGGTCAGGTTGACCACCTTCGCTCGTTCCGCCGTGTACGCCATGCCGCAAATATTCGTGTCCACACGGCCTGATTGCACCGAGGCGATCTCCGCCGCCCACTCCATGACGACCGGCTTCACCTTCAAGCCCAGGCTCTGGCCGATCTGGTTCATGATTTCGCCGTCCACCCCGATGAGAGCCCCGTTCTCGTCCTTGCAAAACGGCATGTCGTTGTCGATGGCGACGGTCAGCACTCCCGGGGTGACGGTTTTGACCGACATCGCCGCCGGCGCCGTGGGCATGGGCACGGGTGACGCCATCAGGACCACCAGCAGACTCCCTACGAGCCATCCCCTCATGACGGTCTGCCTCCTTTTGTGTGTTGGTTCGCTGCACACCCGCGCAGCTGTTTCCGAGATCCCTCTCACCCCCTTCGTGCTCACAGATCCGTGAGCGGCGCCGCGATCGACGGTTTCAGTGGCCGCTCAACCTCTCCGCGCCGGGCGGGACGCTCCAGACGATGCATGAGGCGGCCCAGCGGCAGGCACATGGCCGCATAGAGCACGGCAGCCAACAGGTAGATGTGCATCGGACGCCACGACTGGCCCACCAGGTCGTAGGCGCGCGACATCAGTTCGGGGGTCGCGATCGCGCTGGCCAGCGAGGTATCCTTGAGAATGGCGATGGCCAGGTTGGCGCCGGGGGGAAGGACCACGCTCCAGGCCTGGGGCAGCACGATATAGCGCATGGCCCTTGCCGGTGTCATCCCCAGGGAGAGCGCCGCCTCACGCTGTCCCTTGTGGACCGATTCGATCCCCGCGCGGTAGATCTCGGCCATGTAGGCCGCCGTGTTAATCCCGAGCGCAGCGACCGCCGCCGTAAAATTGTCCAGGCGAATCCCGATGCCCGCCAGGCCGAAATACACTAGATAGATCTGCGTCAACGCGGGCGTTCCGCGAATCGCCTCGATGTACGCGCCGGCGGAGGAGCGCAGCAGCGGCAGGCGTGAGACCTTCAGCAAGGCCACCACGAGACCGAGCACCAGGCCGACCGCAATGGACAGGATCGCCACCTCGAGCGTCACGACCGCCGCCCGCAGCAGGGGCGGCAGCCACCGCCCGAGATTCTCCCCGTAGACGGCAAGGAAGCCGGTCATCCGGTCCTACACGCCACGGCTGAACCGCAGCTCCAGGTGCCGGGCCAACCGCGCCAGGGGAAGACTGAGCGCAAGGTACACGAGGGCTGCCAGCAGGTACACCTGCATCGGCAGGATCGTCTGCGAGACGAGCGTTTTGGCGGCGAAGATGAGTTCAGGGGCCGCGACGGTGGAGACCACCGCGGTGTCCTTGAGCAGTCCGATCGCGTAGTTCGCCGTTGGAGGAATGACGACCCGGGAGGCCTGGGGCAGGACCACCCATCGCATGGCCTTCGATGGGGTCAGCCCGATGGAGAGGGCCGCCTCGCGCTGTCCCTTCTGCACGGACTCGATGCCCGCACGGTGGATCTCAGCCATGTAGGCGGCCCCCAGCATCCCCAGGCCCGTGACCGCCGCGGCAAAGGACGAGAGCCGGATGCCCGCATACGCAAGCCCGAAGTAGATGATGAACAACGTCGTCAACACGGGGATGGCCCGCAGGAGCTCGATGTAGGCGGAGGCCAGCGCGCCGAGGACCGGCACGCGCGCGTGACGCAGGAGCGCCAGCACGAGGCCAACGGCAATGGCCACGGCCAATGACGCCAGCGTGATCTCGACGGTCACCACGGCGCCCCGCAGCAGGTACGGCAGGAACACCGGGATCTTGGCGAAAAAGATGCGCCAGAACTCCAACGGTCCAGAGGACACGCGCCCCCCCCTTGCCGGCGGTCTCTGTCGCTATCCTGCCATCAACGGCTCATCGCTCGAGCACGGCCCGCAGGAACGACCGCGTCCGGCTGTGCGTGGGCGTGCTGAACATCACGCCGGGGCTCCCTTCTTCCACGATCACACCATCGTCCACGAAGACGACGCGGTCGGCAACATCTCCGGCGAACTGGACTTCGTGCGTGACGATGAGCATCGTCATCCCCTCGGCGGCCAGTTGGCGAATGACCTGCAGGACCTCGCCGATCAACTCGGGATCCAGGGCCGAGGTCGGCTCGTCGAACAGCATCAGGCTGGGCTGCATCGCGAGCGCCCGTGCGATCGCCACCCGCTGCTGCTGCCCACCGGAGAGTCGCTCAGGAAACGCGCTCACCTTGGCGCGCAACCCCACCTTTTCGATCAGCGCCGTGGCGATACGTTCGGCGTCGGCCTTCGACCGGCCGAGGGCGCGGTACGGACCGATGGCCACGTTCTCAAGGACGGTCAGATGGGGAAACAGATTGAAACGCTGGAACACCATCCCGATGCGCGCACGCGCCGCAGCGAGCTCGTGTTCCCCCACGTGCTCGTACCCCCCGTTCGACAATCGTTCTCCGACCAGCTGTCCATCGAGGTAGATGTGGCCGCCGCTGGGCCGCTCGAGGAAGTTGACGCAGCGCAGCAATGTGCTCTTGCCGGCGCCGCTGGGGCCAATGAGGACGACCTTTTCCCCCGGCTCGACCTCCAGGCTGACGCCTTTCAGGACATCGAGGTTTCCAAATCGCTTATGAAGGTCCACGACCCGGAGCATCGGCGCCATGATCTGCCTGCTGCCTCCCCGCGGGCACGGTGCGCCCTCCACTAGCCTTCGTGATTTGATCCGATCTGCCGGGCGGCGCGGTGTCCCTCGTACACCGCATCCTCGATGTCGCGCGGGGCGACGCAGTCGCCAATGGCGTGCACGTCCAGCCCCGCTGCGCTCAAGGGCACGATGAGCGCGTCATTGGGCGCCGGTGGGGTGACGATCACGACCGTCTCCAGCCCTTCCACCGTCCGCTCTCGCTCATTGTAGTAATTGAAGAGGACCGCCGCATCTCCGTGAACGGCGCGCAGGTCGTGGTGCGCGGTCAGCTCCACACCCTTGCGGAAGAGGCGGCGGTAGAGGGCCACGGTATTCGTCAACCCGAAGTCGACGGCCGGATGGAACTGACGGCTCACCACTTCGGCCTTGCCCCCCCGGTCCGCCACGAGCTCGGCCACGGCGCATCCCACCTGTTTGCCGGTGTGATCGATCACCAGCACGCGACGTCCCGGCTGCACCGCCCCGCTCAGCACGGACCAGGCGGAGACCACCGGGATGTCCGCGCCGGCCGCCTCGGTCACCGGCTCCGTCGCCGCTGCGCCCGCCGCCAGGATCACGACGTCCGGCCGCTCTTCCAGCACCAGGGCGGGGGTCGCTTCGGTGTTGAGACGCACCTCCACACCCAGCTGGTGCACCTGGCGAATCAGCCAGCGGGGAATGCCCATCATCTCCTCGCGCCCGGGCTGCTGCGCCGTCACGACGGCGTTTCCGCCGAGCTGGGCCGTCCGCTCCAGCAGCTGAACCCGATGCCCGCGCAACGCCGCGACCCGCGCCGCCTCCAGGCCGCCGGGCCCTCCTCCAATCACCAGGACGTCGCGGGCCACCCGAGCCCGGCCCATCTCACCCCACTCGCGCTCGCGGCCCACGACCGGATTGTAGATACAGCGCATCGGCTTGCCCTCGATGATCCGATCGATGCAGGCCGTGCTGTCGCCCACACACGGGCGGATATCCTCCAGCCGCCCCTCCGCGGTCTTCTTGGGCAATTCCGGATCCGCGATGTTCGCCCGGACCATGGCCACGAGATCACACACGCCATCCGCGATCAGCCGATCGGCTTCGAGAGGATCCACGATCCGCGCCAGCGCGGCGACGGGCCGCCGGGTGATCTCGCGGATGCCCGCGGCCAGCTTCGCGTGCAGGTTGTGGGGCGCCGGCGTCGGAGGCCAATGATCGATCCGGGCAAACTTCTCCATGTTGTTGCCGCTCGCCACGACATAGAAATCGACCATCTTCATCGCGTTGATGTGCCGGACGATCTCCTGCATCTCGGGCAGGTGGAGCCCTCCCTTGACCAGCTCATCGCCCGCAATCTTGAGGGACAGCGCCCGACCGCTCCCCAGCCCCTCACGGCACGCCCGCACCATCTCCATCGGAAATCGCAGCCGGTTCTCGAGGCTCCCGCCGTAGTCATCCGTGCGCTTGTTGGTGTAGGGCGACATGAACTGGATCGCCAGCGAGGCGGCAAACGCCTGCAGTTCGACGCCGTCGAGCCCGCCCAGTTGGACCCGCCGGGCGGCGGTGTAGAATTGCTGGACCACGGTCTCGATGTCGGCCTTCGTCATGACGTGCGGCCACTCGCGCGCAAATTCTCCCATCACCCGGGACGGCGCCCAGGTGGGGTGTCCGGAATGCTCCGACGAAAAGCCCGAGGCGAGGTGGGTGAGCTGGATCATCATTCGCGCGTGGTGCGCGTGCATCGCCTCGGCAAGTTTGCGATACCCCGGGAGCACCGAGTCGTCAAAATTGACCAACACGTGCATCTGCGGTGCGCCGCCGGAGCGATGCACCACGGTCGACCCGGTCACGCTGAGCGCAATGCCCCCGCGCGCCTTGCTCAGGTGGTAGGCAATTTCTTGGTCGCTGATGAGGCCATCGAGATTGTAGACGGTGGTATGGGCCGTGCTGATGATTCGATTGCGCAATTCGAACGGTCCAACATCCAGAGGGGCTGAGAGATACTTGAGCCTCGTGGCCATGCCCCCTCCCCCGCGCACAGGTGGTGCCCCCTTCTCCGGGCGTTTCGACCCCTCCTGCCGTCAGCGTCCCGCAGGCAGGTGGCCTCGGCGGCTGGCAAGGAGGCGATGGGGGAAAGCGCGCTTGGCGTGGTGAATGTGCTGGCGCACACGAAGACTCCGGGGATGGATGCACCCGACAGTCCCGGAACGCCAGGGCGGTTCTCGGCGTGACTATGCACCCCCTCATCCAATTAGCGCTTCAGCAATTGGTGAACGGTCTGACCATCGGATCGGTGTACGCATTGATCGCCCTCGGCTACACGATGGTGTACGGGGTGCTTCAGCTCATCAACTTCGCCCACGGCGATCTGTTCATGCTGGGCGCGATGGTCGCGGTCTTCCTCCTCAGCGCCATGGCGTTCACCTCACCGCTGCCGCTTGGACTTGTCCTGCTGATCCTCGTCGTCGTGTTCCTCGGATCGATGAGCTTCTCGGCAGCCCTTGGGGTGGTGATCGAGCGCGTGGCCTACAAGCCATTACGCTACGCGGGGCGCCTGGCGCCTCTCATCAGCGCGTTGGGCGTGTCGGTCTTCCTGGAGAACGGCACCATGAATGTGGTGGGACCGAGGCCGCGGTTTTTCCCCGACCTGGTGCCCACCAGCATGATCTCCGTCGCCGGAATGACGTTCTCAAACAAGCAGCTCGTGATCCTGGTCGTGGCCGCCCTGCTGATGGTGTGGCTGCACTACCTGATCAACCATACGCTCTTTGGGCTGGCCGTCCGCGCAACGGCCGAAGACAAGGATACGGCGAGCCTGATGGGCGTGGACATCGATCGAGTGATCGCCATGGTGTTCGTGATCGGCCCCGCCCTGGGCGCCGCCGCCGGAGTCCTCGTCGCCATGCTCTATGGGGTGGTTGTCTGGAACATGGGGTTCCTGGCCGGCATCAAGGCGTTCACGGCTGCGGTCCTGGGCGGCATCGGCAATATTCCCGGGGCCATGCTGGGCGGGCTCGGCCTCGGGCTGGTCGAAACCTTCGGCGCGGGATACCTGCCGATCCTCACCGGCGGGGTGATCGGTCCCGAGTATAAAGACATCTTCGCGTTTGTCATCCTGATCTTGGTCCTGGTGTTCCGGCCCATGGGGATTCTGGGTGAGCGCGTTGCCAGGTAATGACTAAGGTCGGCGTGGACCGGGCCGGGTGGCGGAACCGGCAGGCCGGCGGCGCGTTCAGAGTGCTCCTTGCCCTCGCGCTCCTGGCCCTGCCGGCATTTCTCGGCCCCCTCATGCGCCTGGTGGGAAGGGGGATCCCGCTCGACTTCTTTTCCGCCGGGGACCGCTACATGTTTCGCGTCCTCGATCAGGCGGGCATCTACGTGTTACTGGCCCTCGGGCTGAACATCGTGGTCGGGTACGCCGGACTGCTCGATCTGGGCTATGTGGCCTTCTACGCGGTGGGCGCCTACACGTACGCGCTCCTGGCGTCGCCCCAACTCGGACTGCATGTTCCGTTTTGGCTGGTCTTGCTGCTCGCGCCGCTCGTCACCGCGCTCTTTGGCGTGTTGCTGGGCGCGCCGACCCTCCGCCTGCGGGGAGACTATCTGGCGATCGTCACGCTCGGGTTCGGGGAGGTCATCCGGCTTCTATTGAACAACCTCGACCCGCTGACGAATGGACCGCGCGGGGTGATCGATATCGACCCGGCGACGCTGGACGCCGGAATGCTCCCGCCGAAGTCCGTCGACACCGCCCGCCTGGTCCTCTACCCGAGATTCCTCGGCGTCCTGCACCATCTTCCGGTGACGCTGGCGTCCCCGGTCCAGTACTACTATCTGCTCCTGGTGCTGTGCGCGGGCGCGATCTTCTTCTCCCACCGGTTGCAGCGGTCGCGGACGGGCCGAGCATGGGCGGCGATCCGAGAGGACGAAGATGCGGCGGAAAGCATGGGGATCCACAAGGCCACCGTCAAGCTGCTCGCCTTCGCGATGGGCGCAAGCACCGCCGGCTTCTCGGGCGTGATCTTTTCCGGTCTGCAGGGCTTCGTGAGCCCTGAGAGCTTTATCCTGGTGGAGTCGGTCACCATTCTCGCCATGGTCGTGCTGGGGGGCATGGGCAGCATTCCTGGGGTCGTCATCGGCCGAGTACGCGCAATATCGCTTCACGATCTTCGGGCTCGGGCTGACGTTCATGGTGCTCGTACGCCCGCAGGGGCTCTGGCCGGCCGTGCATCGCGCGGAGCCCCCTGAGGGAGCGCCGAAGGAGGAGGCCTCGGGCGCAGACGAGGAGCGTCCCCGGGACGCCCCCGTGTACCTGGACGGGCCGGCGGCGGGCATCCGCCCATCGCGGGCCGGTCGCGGGACGGGGGCGATCGGCGACCCGGCGCTCGTGCTCGCATCGGTGACGAAGAGCTTTGGCGGCCTGCGGGCGGTGAGAGACGTGTCGTTCAGCGTCGGAGACGGGCAACTCATGGCGGTGATCGGTCCCAACGGCGCCGGGAAGACCACCATCTTCAACCTCATCACCGGGGTGTCTGGACCGACGTCCGGCGCCATTCGCTTCTATCGTCGCACGCTCGCCGGCCTGCGCCCCGATCAGGTCACGGCGTTGGGCATCGCCCGCACCTACCAGAACATCCGGCTGTTCAAGGGCATGACGGTATTGGACAACATTCTCGTCGGCACGCACAGCTGGACGAAGGCGACCGTGTTCGATGCGATGTTGGATACGACGCGCGCGAGGCTCGAAGATGAGGAGAGCTACCGGACCGCCCGCAGGTTGCTCGACTTCGTGGGCATCCGCCGGTACGAGTCCCAGATCGCGATGAACCTCTCATACGGAGATCAACGGCGCTTGGAGATTGCGCGCGCCCTGGCCACGCACCCTGCGCTGCTCCTCCTGGACGAACCGGCCGCCGGCATGAACCCGGCCGAAACGGCCCAGCTGATCGGCCTGATCAAGCGCATTCGCGATCTCGGGATCACGGTGATGCTCGTGGAGCATGACATGAAGGTCGTGATGCAGGTCTCTGAAAATATCGTGGTGCTTGACCACGGGGAGAAGATTGCCGAAGGCCCGCCGGGCGAGATTCAACGCAACGAACGGGTGATTGAGGCCTACCTGGGAAAGGTTGGCTGACCGGGGGTGGACCGTCTTCAGACGTTCGACGGCGGCTCCGGCCCGCGAGGCAGCCGGGTTCCGATCCTCGAGATACAGGATCTCGTGGCGCGCTATGGTCAGATCACCGCGCTGAAGGGGATCTCTCTCAGGGTTGGGGAGGGGGAAATCGTCGCGCTGATCGGCGCGAATGGCGCGGGGAAGTCGACCACGCTGCGGGTGATCTCGGGGTTGCTTCGGCCCGCAGCCGGCGATGTGCTGATCCACGGGAGGACCGTCAAAAAGGCCTCGCCGCCCGCAATCGTCCGCATGGGCGTCGTCCACTGTCCGGAGGGTCGGCGCATCTTCACCCGGTTGACGGTACTGGAGAATTTGCGCCTCGGCCATTACACACGGGGCGCTGCGGATCTGGACCAGGCGACTGCGCGCGTGTGCGCGTTGTTTCCCATCCTCAAGGAGCGCCAGTCTCAGCTGGGCGGGACCCTCTCGGGCGGCGAACAACAGATGCTGGCCATTGCCCGGGCCCTGATGCTGACGCCGAAACTCCTGCTGTTGGACGAACCGTCGCTCGGGCTGGCGCCCCTGCTGGTCCGGCAGATCTTCGAGACCGTCGCTGAGATCAACCGGGCGGGCACCAGCGTGCTGCTCGTCGAGCAGAACGCCAACATGGCGCTGCGGATGGCCGATCACGCCTATGTCCTCGAAACCGGCCGGATCTCTCTCGAGGGGAGCGGTCCTGACCTGCTGGCCAACGACGGGGTCCGCAAGGCGTACTTGGGCGAGCGCTAACCTTGGGATGGACACGGTCGTTCCCCACTCGACGGTCCTCAAGGCAGGGTGGCGCGCCATGGGACCCGGTCAGCCAGAACCCGGTCTACGGTTCGTAACCCTCGGGTACCAGTTACAATACACGTCTGAACGAGTGTGGCGGGCATCACAATGGCGTTGCGCATCGTAACAATCGTCGCTCTGCTATCGGTCGTCATCATGCCGGGTTTGGTATCGGCCGCCAGTGGTCCAGGCGCTTGTAACCGGACGAACGAGGTGATCTACCTGGCGATCGCCTGGTGGGGTCGTGACCACCCGGGATTGCACTCCGAGGGTTGGTATACGTTTAAGCCCGGTGAATGTGCACAGGTCTTTCCCGAGGACTCCTACGACGCCCATCGATATTACTACGCGGAGAGCGCGACACGGGTGTGGAAGGGCGACGGCGCGCTCTACTGTATCCACCCCACCAAGCGGTTCGAGATCGCGGACGCATATGGCGACTGTCCTGCTCCATACGAACAGCGACATTTTCGCACATTCTCCGACAATGGTGTCGACCTCACGGGAGGCCAGTGACCTAACCCGTGACGGCGCGACCAACGGCAAGGGGCCCGTGCCGCCCGGCGCCGGGCCCCGTTTGCGTCCGCGCGGACCCGCGGACCGTTACTCCTTGGTCTGCACCACGAGTTTGAACTGCCCGTTCGCGATTCCGTAGATGTACAGCGGCGCGTTGACGACTTCGCCGTTCGCGTCGAACTGGTAGCGGGGGATCAGGATGCCGGGAACGGCCTGCGAGTGAAGCACGTCGACGATCTTTTGCCTGTCGGTGCTCCCGGCCGCCTTGATCGCCGCCAGCATGATGTTGGCGTGCTCGTACCCGTAGATCTCATACCCGTTGGGGTCGCTTCCAAACTTCGCCTTGTACCTCGCCGCGAAGGCCTTCACCCCGGCCGGCGCCTCGGGCCCCGAGTACGGCGGCGCCTGGAACGTGATGTACACGGCGTTGGTCTCTGACGTCATCTCCCCGGCGCTCCCCGCCGCCTTGATCATCGCGGGGTCGAAGTATCCGTCACAGCCGATGATCGGCTTCTTGAAGCCCAGCTGGCGGGCCTGCTTCACCATGAGCCCGGCGGATGTGGGGAAGTTGGTGCAGTAGACGAGCGCATCGGGATTCTCCGTCTGGATGATCTTGGTCAACGTCGGCGTATAGTCGACATCTTTCGGTTCCACCCCGCCAAATGAGGTCACGGTGCCGCCGGCCTTCTGGATGGTCGCCCTCGCGACCTCGGCGACACCCTGTCCGAACGCCTGTTTGTCGCTGAGGAGCGCGAATCGCTTCGCGTTGAGCTTCTGCATGACGTAGGCGACGCCGCGGGCGCCCTGGACGTTGTCGTTGGCGATCGGCCGAAACAGGTTCTTCCACCCCTGCTGCGTGATCTTGGGGTTGCTGGAGTTGACGATCTGCGGAAGATTGGCCTTGTTCTCGATCGGGGCGCCGGCGAGCGTGGCGCCGGAGCAGAAGTGCCCGATCAACGCGACGTTCTTTGGATTGTCGGCGATCTTTGTCGCGACCGTCGCCGCCTGCTTGGGGTCGCACGCGTCGTCCTCGGGCGCGACCACCACGTTCCTTCCCAGGACGCCGCCTTTCGCGTTCCACTCATCGAGCGCGAGCTTGACACCGTTGAGCCAGCCCTGACCGAGTTGCGCGACATCTCCGGTCAACGGCCCCGCCCACGCGATCTGAAGAGGTTCCTGCGCCTGGAGCGCCGAAGGACGCTCAACGGAGCCCACCACAAAAAAGACCAGTGCCAGGATCGCCGCCACGCTGGACGGGGTCCGGAAACGCATCTCGCATCCCCCCCGCACCGGACCTGAGGTCCGGACCAGATTGTGTTCGTGCCAGACGGGACGTTAGACACCGCAGGACGTCGCCCCTGCACAGGCACGTCGGCGTCCGCGGCCTGCGGGCGCCTACCAGACGCTCCGCGAAGGCGTCGGAAAGGGAGCGCGGCATGGAGATTTCCGGTCTGGAGTGGTTTCGCCTGTACCCCAGGGTCATTAAGGAAGCATGGACCGAAGACGAGTATGTCTGGCCAAGCCGCCTGCCGTCGTTTCTGGTGAAGGTGACGGCCGGCGATGAGGGGTACGGCATCGGTGAAGCGACGAGCCAGGTGTGGTACCTGGGTGAAACCGCCGAGCAGATCGACGCCTGTCTCCGAGCCTACGACGGCGCGCTTCGCGGATGCCATGCGGAAAACTTCGCGCTGGCGCACCAGGTGATGGAAGCGACCGTCTCCGGCGGTATGCCTGGGGGCCGGACGGCCCGGTCGGGTGTGGATATGGCCCTCTACGACCTGGTGGGAAAGGCTCGAGGACTGCCCGTCCACGCCCTGCTGGGCGGAGCCTATCGCCGTGATTTCGAATTGCTGACGAATCTCTACTTCAAGACCCCGGAGGCGATGGCCCACGGGTGTGAGGCGTTTGTCCGCCGTGGCTTCAAAGGGCTCAAGGTGAAGGTCGGCGACGTCGTGCTGGCCAAGGGCTGGAGCCGGGCGAACATAGAACTGGAACTCGAGAAGCTCAAGGCGGCGCTGGCGGTGGTTCCCCCCGACGTCTACGTCGACGCCGACGCGAATCAAGGGTGGGAGAATGCGAAGTGGACCGTGGCGTTGCTCCGGCGCTTCGAGCGATATGATAACTTGTCGATCGAGCAGCCTCTGCACTACGCAGATCTGGACGGGGCGGCGTTCGTGCGCGCGCACGCGCCGGTGCCGCTCATTCTCGATGAGTCGGTGTGGTCGCCCCGCGCCATGATGCACATCGCCGAGCTGGGAGCGTGCGACCGGGTCGTCCTGAAGCTGAACCGGGTTGGAGGGTTTTTCCCAGCAGTACAAGTGGTGGCGATCTGTGAAGCGGCGGGCATCGGGGTCAGCGTCGACACCAATCCCTACACGCTGGTCGGCGATACCGCGGTCTGCCATATCGCGGCGGCGGTTCGCACCCCCTACCCGGTCGACTGCGAGGGCCACGTATCATTCCTCACGCTTGGAGAGGAGAAACTGTTTCGAGGCGGCATCAGGCTTGACGGCGGCCGCGCGCGGCTGCCGGACGCCCCTGGGTTGGGGGTCGAGGTGGATTGGGAAGCCCTGGCACGTCACACGGCGCAGCAGAGTCGATCCCGCTGACGGTTGCCGCTCCGAAGAGTCCGGCGGGAGGAGGGATGCCCCACGTGAGATGGAAGCGAACCGTGACCGTTGTCGGAGCGCACGCGGAAGGCGAGGCGGGGCGAGTGATCGTCGGGGGGGTGCTGCCGCCCCCGGGAGAGACCATGTTCGAACGCATGAAATACCTCGAGACCAAGGCGGACGATCTCAGGCAGATGCTCCTCTTCGATCCGCGGGGCGGGGTCGTGGTCTCGATGAACCTGGTCCTGCCGCCCTGCGACCCTCGAGCGGACGTCGGGCTCATCGTCATGGAATCACGGTTCTATGTGCCAATGTCCGGGTCGAATACCATGTGCGCGGCCACCGTCCTCCTCGAGACCGGCATGGTGCCGATGCATGAACCCGAGACGGTGCTGACGCTCGACACGCCTGGCGGGCTCGTCCGGGTGACAGCGGCGTGCCGGAACGGCAAGTGCGAGCGTGTCACGTTTCGAAACGTGCCGTCGTTTGTCTTCCATCTCGACAAGCCTGTGGAAGTCGAAGGCCTCGGCACGATCACGGTCGATGTCGGCTACGGCGGCATGATCTACGCGCTCGTCGATGCGGAAAGGCTGGGCTTCAAGATCGAGCCGGCCGAAGCGCGTGATCTGGTGGCCGTGGGCGAGCGCATCAAAGCGGCAGCCGCCGAGCAGCTGCCGGTGGTGCATCCGGAAAACCCCGCCATCCATACGATCAATCAGACGCTGTTCGCGGCCCCCTTGATGGACCAGGACGGCGGCAAGACGTCCCGCAACGCGGTGGTCGTCTCGCCGGGCCGGCTTGACCGCTCTCCGTGCGGCACCGGGACGTCCGCACGGCTCGCCGTGCTGCATGCGAGGGGGCTGATCCAGAAGGGCGAGATCTTCGATCACGTGTCCGTCATCGGTTCGCATTTCTACGGGCGAATCGTCGAGACGACACACGTGTCAGGCGTTCCGGCCGTGGTCAACACGATTTCGGGACGGGCGTGGCTGACGGGCATCTCTCAGTATGGCGTCGATCCTGACGATCCCTACCCGTGTGGCTATACGCTCCCCGACACATGGTTTGCATGAACGGCACGGGTGGCCCCCATCATGGATACGGTGGAGGTGTTTCCGAGGCGCCCAGAGCCTCCGGGTTCACCACATTGATGGGGTCGCCCGCAGCGAAGGCGTCCGCATTGGCAAGGCTGCGCGCGAACAGATTATAGGCGGCCGTATCGGTCAGCCCCGCCGCGTGTGGAGTCAGGATCACATTATCCAGCTCCTTCAGCGGGTGATGCTCTGGCAGGGGTTCATGGTCGAAGACGTCGAGGCCGGCACCTCCCAGCCTGCCGCTCTTGAGGGCCGCCACGAGGGCGTCGGTGTCGAGCAGCGGCCCGCGCGCGGTGTTGATCACGATCGCGCCCTCGGGCAAGAGGTTCAGCTCGCGCGCCCCGATCATGCCGCGCGTCTCGTTGGTGAGCAGCGCGTGCAGGCTCAGAACGTCGGAGCGCCGCAGGAGTTCGTCGAGCGGCACGAACTCGACCCTGGCCCCGGTCCTGCGCGGCGCGTCCGGGCGGCGCGTATAGCAGAGCACCCGGAGGCCGAAGCCTTCGGCGATTTCGGCGACCCGCTGGCCGACGTTTCCCAAACCGATCAGCCCGATGGTCTTGCCGCGCAGCTGCACCCCGTAGCACTCCTCCACCTTCCACTCGGGCCTTCGCGCCACCGCGTCTGCCGCAAACAGCTTCCTCGCCAGGGCCAGCAGCAGCGCGAAGGTGAATTCGGCGATGGTGTCGTTTCCCCAACCGGGAACATTGCAAACGGCGATGCCGCGCCGGGTGGCGTACGCGACGTCCACACGGTCCCACACCCCGGTGCCCGCGAAGGAGATCACCTTGAGATTGGGGAGACGGTCGATGAGCGTCGGCGTGGCGTACATGACGTCGTTGACCAGGGCGGTGATCTCCGCCGGCCACGTCTCGGGGACATTCCATTCGTCGTGGAAGATGCGCGTGCGCAGGTGCGGCAGCAGCGCGTCGAAATCCATTTTGGGGATCTGCCGGTAGTGCGCGGGAATGGTGACCGTGCCGAAATCAACCGACATCTCGACCCCCTCCGGTGACGATCGCCACGCGATCCTTCGATGATGATCCCTAGGATTCCCTGTGGAGATGACCGAATAGGACCTCACGCTCATCGGGCTGGTCACACGCGCGCCAGGCTGCGGGGAGGTCGGCGTTGCCTACCATGGCTTTG
>WNGI01005363.1_pt1 | contig 18070 bp, 20 predicted proteins | sample 5400621 | NCBI WGS metagenome assembly WNGI01 (sample SAMN13153374, study PRJNA577476) | soil metagenome | isolation source: 20 cm soil or saprolite under Garry oak tree replicate 1 | place: USA:California | collected 2016-06-15
CCACGCTTCTTCCGTGCGCGAAGGCTTGCTCGGCTTCTCAGGCCCTGAGGCCGGTTCGTCATCTTGCGGCTTCATGAAAGGAGCTCGAGGCCTCCCTTACATTGGCTCACCGCCAGCAATTTATGGAACGCCGCTGTTCTTGATTGATCTAGATCAAGGAATGTCCGTTCGGGGTCAAAATGCGAAGAACTCACTATGAGCACATGTTTTCCGCTTTGCCCCGAACTCGGACATTGCTCGACGCAGTACGCATGTCTCAAACGTGCCACTTTCGGACTCACGCACCGTATGCAATTGCCAGCTTTAAGCGTCGGCGGATTGATCTCCGATGGCATTTTCGCTCTTGAGGTTTACTGGTGCTGAATAGGCAAATCATCCTGCTTCACTCCCTCTAACCGTAAAGATCAGGCCGTCCGCATCCACAGAACCTTCGAGGTTCATAGTGTGTCGGTAATCGCTTCTCGCCGCGATCCTTAGCGCAAATTGTGGTAGTCTCGAACAGAATGGAGGAGCATGGATGGATTCTCGGCTTTGCTGGATTGTATCACTGACGATCGTGGTTTGTTTTGTCTATCTGTTTGCAACAAAGCCGTCGTGCCGCGATGGCTTTACGCCAGTTGTTGGTGGCGGCACGGGATGGTACTGCGCACCCGGATATTTACCTTAGGAAATGCACCGCTACGGTCTGCATGCCGAACCCTTGGCCTATTCGCATCGTCATCGAATACGCGCGCTGCGTACTGTGAAAAAGATGTACAACAAATAGGCGTCTATCAAAATAGTGATCGCCATCACGCTGTAGGCCCACGGGCTTTCCATCAAATTCAGCTCGATCAACACCCGGGAGAGACCGAATCCGACGACCCATGCATCAAAGCTCATGCATATCCGACGAAACGTCTCGGCATCCAGCCGTTGGATGAAATAGGCGCCAAGCGGAATTCCAACCGCAACGGTGGGAATGAACACCAAGAAGAGGCTCTCGCTTTCGGCGATAAACAGGCCAAGCTGGTAATACACGATGGCGGTCACGCTCGACTCAGCCACGCGAACCAATGCGAGACCGGCCCGAAACTCATTTTTGACCAAGCCTTGATTGTTGAACAAAATCGCCAAGGGGGGTCCTGAGATGGTCGTTACCGAATACAGGACGCCCAGCGCCGTTCCAAACGGAAGACTGATCAGCCACGTCAACCGAATAGGCCTCCGCCAACCGGCTGCCTGGACCAGGATGAGGGGCAGAATAACCGTGTAGGTGGCGAATTTGATCCAGCCAGGTTGAAGCGAAGCAAGAACAAAGGCTCCAACCGCGATGCCGGGCAACAGCCCGATGATAATGGGAAACACCCTTTTCCATACAGCCGGAACGCCGTTCAGATTGATCAATAGAACGTATAAGTTAAGGATGACTTCGATCACAACGACGGCGGGATTCAGGATTCGATTTGTATAAAAAACAAGCGCGAGCGGCACGGTGAGCGACGAAAACCCATAGCCAAGGGCACCATTTACAAAGGCCGCAAACAAAGCGATTCCGGCAAGAACGATCGCAGCGGGGTCAAGGGAAGGCATCTTTAGTTTCTCCCAAGCGCGGCAGTATAGCTCAACGGGTCGCCGTGTCGAAAAAAAGACAAGGGACCGTCCTCGCTAAGGGCCGTTCGCTACCCGGCCAATGTCCGATGGGGGTCTTGGTTGTGTAAAAACGTCCTAGCGGAAGCATAGACGCGTCGCGAGCTTGGCGACGTGGCGGGCGCAGTTGCCGAGTTTGGCGGCTTTTTCGATATGGCCGCGCTCCTGATGCGGATGTGGGCGGTCTTGGGCGGTTCTTCACCGGCAGACGAACGCATGCCTGCGACGACTATGCCCTCATCGCCGCCATGAGCGGTTGGATACCGATGATGTTCATGACGCGCGTGAGATTGTAAGCTAGCACATGAAGCGCCATCTCGGCGGCAACCCGTGGCAGCGTCTTCATCAAGAAGTGGGTTGCTCCCATCCGAGCCTTGATGGTGCCGAAGGGATGCTCGACCGTCTCGCGCCGCTGCCGCATCTTCTCCGGATGCTCGTTTCGGCCGTGAAGGCGTAGGCGAGCCGCTCTCCCGCCGGACAACTGTAAACATCCTCCTCGACGACGTAGCGGAAATCCTGCTTGCCGAACCGCCCCTCCGTCTCTGAGTTCGAGGTCATCGGCTTTGGCAGCGTGACCGTGATGCCAGCTTCCTCGCATGCCAGGATTTGTTCGCTGCTGAAGTAGCCGCGATCGGCGACGACATCGAGGCTCGTGGCTTCCAGCGTCGTTTTCGTCTCCTTGGCCACGTTGGCGAGCTGCGACCGGTCGGTGCCGACGTTGGTCACCTCATGCGTGACGATCAGATGATGCTTGGTGTCCACGGCACCTGGACGTTGTAGCCTACGACGCCAGAGCCTCGGCCGCTCGTCGCCATCGAACGGGAATCAGGATCGGTCAGCGATATCTGCTGGTCAGGCGTGGCGATCATCCGCGCCTCGAGTGCATGAAGGCGCTCCATCTCCTCTTTCAGCCTCGCGATCTTCTCCGTCAGCCGGGTCGTCTTGGTTGTGCGCGCCAGCGACGGCTCCTGCCGATCCGCGCTGTCCAGTTGGTGCAGATAGCGAGCGACGCTCTCCTCGATCTGCGCCAGGCGCCGCTCCATCTTGGCGCGCGTGAAGTTCTTCTCGGTTGTTCACCGCTATGGTGCCGGCGATCGCGGCTACCTTGGCCTCGCCGCCGAGTTTCCTGATGATGGCTGTTGCCGGCTCCATACCATAACTTCTGGTATTCCGAAATGAAAGAAGATCGGCTTCTGAAAACAGGATGATCGAGCGGGGACTAGAGAAGCCGGGCAAGACCAAGGGCGGTCTGGCGACGGCGATGGGCGTCCGCCCGGGTGCGGTTTCCGAGATACTGGCCGAAATCCGCCTGATCAAGGCGTCCGAAATCGCGCCCATCATCGAGTACCTGGAATTGAATTCGGTGCCGATCATGGGCCGTGTCGGCGCGGGCGCGGTCATCGAACCGGAACACGAGCAGGTGCCGCCGGAGGGTCTCGGCGAGGTCGAACTGCCGTTCCCGATCGCAGAGGAAACCATCGCCTTTGAAGTGGCCGGCGATTCCATGCTGCCGAAATATGAGAACGGCGACATCATTGTGGTATATAGGGAGCAGCGCCATCCGCTGGCGAGCTTCTACGGGGAAGAGGCAGCAGTCCGGCTGAAGACCGGCGAGCGTTACTTGAAAACGATCGAGCGCGGAAAGTCCGCCACGCTGGTCAACCTCACGAGCTTTAACGCCAAGCCGATCAACGGCGTGAAGCTGGAATGGATCGGAGAGATCTGCGTCACCCTGCCGAGGGGCCAGATCGAACGCCTGCGGGCCAAGGCCGCTGTCCGCTCGCGCAAGGGCGCCAGGACGCATATCGCTGCTCACCCCAAGGAGACCAAGGCGGCGAAATGAGGCGGCGCGATTCTCGCCAGCGGCCGGGCAGCGGCCGGAGGAAAGTGACCGTTTTCGCCTTTTCCGAATTTTTTGCTTGACTTATTTCTGATTATCCGAAAGAATTGTTTTCACCGTCAGCCCTCGCTTGGGAGCGGGGAGCGCCGCGATGCAGTATTTCGTTGTGATGATCGATTACGGACGGCGCGGACGGGAGGCCATCGTCGATCCTGAAATCACGCGGCGGGAGGTGATCTCGCGGGTGGCTTCCGGCGAGTACAAGAACATCGGCTTCATTCACGAGATCGCCGATTCCGCGGTCAATGACGTCACCGCCGAGATCATGGCGGAGACCACGCTTCCCGAAATCCCGACAACTGGCGCCGATCTTCAAGCCAGTGGCTTCGATCATGTCCGCGATCTGCGCAAACACGAGGCGGTGTAGATGGATATGCAACCCGGATCGGTTCGCAGGTCACATCGAGCGGCGCCTCAGGCACCCTTCCCCATCATCCTTCCCGCCGAGGCCATCGCCGTGACGCTTTCTGATTATCATGCTGGCGCTTGGCGTGATGATCCGGAGCAGCGCATAAGGCCCAGCAGTGCTCGCGCCAGCAGCGGAGAGCCAACCCGGCCCAGCATTCCATGGTCACTCATCGCCCTGTCATCCCAACCAATCGCGTTTGTGTGAATTGTTGGCGCCGGTGCGGCGTGGAATGGTGCAGCGATCGCCGCGGCAAAAGCGGCAAGCCGCGCGAACGCGCAAATGAACGAACCATGAAAAGTCACGCCAAACTAGCTGCAGCTTTGGTTCTGCTCGTCGGCGCGGTTGAACTCTCAAACATTGCGCCGGCCTTGGCGCGAGGCGGCGCAGCGAGCATCATGAATTCCCCCGGCTATCAGCGGCGGCTTCAGGAATCCAGGCAGCAGTACTCTCGATCCTCTGTGCAGGCCCAGGTGATGCATTCGAGAAAACATCGGCATTACCGCCACTGAAACGTTTTCGAAATCCTACCAGGCATCGACGCAGGGCCGCTTGCGGTGACGGCGGGGTTCGGGCTCCGGGACGGACCCAAGACCAGCCACGATCCAGCGGCGGGTTTCCGCGGGATCGATCACTTCATCGATCTCCAGAACGGAGGCGATCGAGGTTGCCTTGCCGTTGGCATAGAGTTCGGCGACCTTGGCCTTGTAGTATTTCTCCCGCTCCATGGGATCGGCGATCGCCTCCATTTCCTTGCGAAAGCCAAGCCGCACATAACCTTCCAGGCCCATGCCGCCGAACTCGCCGGTCGGCCAAGCCACCGTAAAGAAGGAGGCATGGAAGCCACCGCCGATCATGGATTGAACCCCGAGGCCGTAACCCTTGCGCAGCACAATGCCAAACAACGGCACGGTCAGACTGGCCCCCGTCACGAACATCCGGGCGACATGGCGCACGATCGCCGTCTTCTCAGTCTCCGGCCCCACCATGAAGCCGGGCGTATCGCACAGCGATACGATCGGAATATCAAAAGCATCGCAAAGCTGCATGAATCGCCTGGCCTTGTCCCCAGCCTCGGCATCGATCGCGCCACCGAGATGCCTTGGATTGTTGGCTATCAATCCGAACGGCTTGCCCTCGATGCGAATGAAGGCGGTGATCATTCCGACACCGAAATCCCGACGTATTTCGAGCACCGATCCCTGGTCGGCCAGAAGATCGATGACGTTACGGATGTCGTAAACCCGTAACCGGTTTTCCGGGATGGGCGCGGCATGGCGAAGCGGATCACCTCGTGGCGATTCGATTTTCTGGACGGTCGCGCCGAAGTCCGAAAACAAACGGGCGCAGTAACTCGCCGCCGCGGCGCTTCCGATCTCGACGATTTTGAGATGCGACAACGCCCCCATCACGCTTCCTCATTGCCGAACGACCAGCGCGAACCGCGTCCAGCTTCTTATTGCCGAACATGAGAACCCTGCTCAGCTTCCGATGCAAGCGGAATTTATTCCCTGCTACGGAATTGCAACTCGGTTCGATTGCATCAGGACTTCTCGCAGAATGCCAACGCACTCATCGCACAGCGCGGAGCACGCACAATGGTCGGCCAGAATTCGAGACAACGCAAACGTGCAGCTACAGCGCGAGATAACGCTGGCGAATAGTGTCGTTGGCTTTCAGATCCTCGATGCCCGCGGTGTAGACGATCTGGCCTTTGTCGATGACGGTAGCGTGGCTCGCCAGCCCGAGACAGAAATGCATGTTCTGTTCGGCGATCAGAACCGTGGCCCCGGTGCCACGCAACTGCCGTAGCAGTTCGCCGATCCGCTGCACGATGATCGGCGCAAGCCCTTCACTTGGCTCATCCAGCAACAGCAGCGTCGGATTGCCCATCAGCGTGCGCGCGATCGCAAGCATCTGCTGTTCGCCGCCGGACAGCCGGCCCGCGATCCGGTATCGCAGCGGCTCCAGCAGCGGAAACAACTGATAGACCCGCCGGATCGACCATTCGTCCTGACCTTGCGCGCCCTTCTTCTGGCCGATAACGAGATTGTCCTCGACGGTGTGATCCGGAAAAATCTGACGATCCTCCGGCACGAAGCCGAGGCCGGCGCGCGCAATGTGATGAGGCTTGAGGCCGGACACCACGCGGCCGCCAAGCGTCACGCGCCCGTGCCGCGCCGGCGCAAGCCCCATGATGGCTTTCATGGTGGTCGACTTGCCGGCGCCGTTGCGGCCGAGCAGCGCCATGGTCTCGCCCTGCCGTACCGAGAGACCGACACCGAACAGGATCTGGCTGGTGCCGTAATAGACGTCGAGATCCTCGACCTGGACGACGGGCGCGCTCATACCGCGGCTCCGAGGTGATGTTCGGTGCCGGGATAGGCTTCGATGACGGCGGGATTCCGACGGATCGCGTCAGGTGTGCCGGTCGCGAGAATTCGGCCATAGCACAGCACGACGATGGACGGCGCAATCTTGAACACAATGTCCATGTCATGCTCGATGAAGACGACGGTGATCTTCTGCCGTTCCCAGAGCTCATAGACCTTGTCGATCATCCGCCAACGCTCCTCGGTGCCCATGCCGGCGGTGGGCTCATCGAGTAGCAGCACCTTGGGATCGAGCACCAGGGCCAGCGCGATATCGAGCAGCTTCTGGTCGCCACGCGGTCACGGCTCTCGGCGAGCGGAAACCGGCGGTGCAGCACGCTGGCGCGTCCCTGATCGGCGCACACCGCGGCCAGCATGGTTTCGTGAACCGTCAACGACGGAAAAATACTCGCAACCTGAAAAGCGCGCCCGACACCATGACGCACGATATCGGGCGGCGACCGGCCGGCCATATCGATTCCATCGAGCAGGATCTGGCCGGAGTCGGGCTTCAGTGCGCCGGTGATCAGATTGAAAAACGTGCTCTTGCCGGCGCCGTTGGGGCCGATGACGGCGGTGAGGGAGCCGTCGGCAAAGCTCAAAGAGATATCGTCGGCCGCCCTGACGCCACCAAACGACTTGGAAAGATGCTTTATTTCCAGCATGGCTAGATACGCTCCTTGACGCCGTCACCACGCTGCTCGTACCACTCGACCGCAAAATCCAACAGACCCTTGCGCAGGCCAATCGCAAAAAACAGAATAACGATGCCGAGCACGATACCGTAATATTCAGTCAGGCGCGTGACGGTGTCATTGAGGATCAATAGCAGCACGGTTCCGACCATCGGGCCGAGGAAAGTGCTAACGCCGCCCAGCATATTGATGAAAATGCCCTCGCCCGAAATGGTCCAGTAGGCGAATTCGGGATAGGCGCCCGACACGAACAGGCTCATGACGATGCCGCCGGTAGAGGCAAACAGCGCCGCCAGCACGAAGATCGTCAGCTTGGCGCGCCAGACGTCGATGCCGATGAAGCTGGCACGGCTGGCATTGTCGCGGATCATGCGCAGGGTGTAGCCGAACGGCGATTGCGCGATCTGGCGCATCAGCAGGAGCCCGATCAACAGCAACGCACAGCTCGTGATATACAGATGCATATGGTTCGACAGATCGATGCCGAGGAACACCGGGCGCTGAATGCCGCCGCGCAGGCCCTGATCGCCACCCGTCAGCGAAGTCCAGGACAGGATCATGCTGTGGATCAGCATCTGAAACGCCAGCGTGACGAAGGCGAAATAGATTTCCTTCAGGCGCACACAGATGGCGCCTATCGCCGCCGACACAACGGCCGTAATCATCAAGGTGCAGACGAACGCAACCGGGATCGGCACGCCGGTGCGCTGCATGATAAGACCGAAGCCATAGGCGCCCAAACCGAAGAACATGCCGTGCCCAAACGAGATCATGCCGGTGTAGCCCACCAGCAGATTGAGCGAAGTCGCGAACAGGCCGAAGGCTGAGCAGCGGATTACGAAATCGAGCAGCGCCTTGCTGGCAAACAGGAACGGCAACGCCGCCAGCACGCCAAATGCGGCGATCGCAATCAGCACATCGAGATAGCGCAGACGCCTGGATTTGGCCTCGATGCCCGGAACGCTCAAGGGGTCACGGCTGCGTTCGGCCTGCAGCTCGCTCATGCCACTTCCTTGCCGAACAGGCCGGTCGGCCGGGCGACCAGCACGATTACCATGAACAGGTACATCAGGCCGTCGGTAAACAGCGGAAAGCCGAGCGATCCAAACGACCGGATCAGGCCAATCAAGAGCGCGCCGATCAGCGCGCCGAGAATAGAGCCCATGCCGCCGATCACGGTAACGATAAAGGATTCGATCAGCACCGAAAATCCCATTCCCGGCGTCAGCGAACGCACCGGTGCGGCGAGCGCACCGGCGAGCCCCGCCAGCATGCCGCCGAGCGCGAACACGCCGCCATAGATCAGCCCGGTATTGATGCCGAGCGCGGACACCATGCTCGGATTATGCGCGGCGGCGCGGATCACCTTGCCGATTTTGGTGCGTGCGAGGCCGACACCGAGAATGGCCGCGACGGCAAGTGCGACGCCGATCAGCAGCAGGTAATATGGCGGCACAACGCCGCCCGCTACGAATAGCGGCGGCACCTGGAATGCGGTGGGCATTCCCATCGACTTGAATTCCGGTCCCCAAATCAGCCGCACGACATCGTCGAAAATCAGCACAAAGGCGTAGCAGACCAGAAGCTGCATCAGCACATCGCGACCATAGACGCGGCTCATGAAGACCCGCTCGAACACAAGGCCGAGGAACGCGGTCCCCGCCGCCCCGACCAGCATCGCCAGCGCAAAACTTCCGGTGACCTGATAGGCCGTCATCGCGAAATAGGCGCCGAACATATAGAATGCGCCGTGGCTGAAGTTCACGACCTTGAGCACGCCGAAAATCAGCGTCAGCCCGACGGCCACGAGAAACAGCAGCATTCCAATGATGAAGCCGCTGGTGGTTTGCGTCACCAGACAGGCGGAGCTGGCAAGGCAGCCGGTAAGCGCGTCAAGATCCAAGGAAGATGTCCGTTACGGCGTACCGGGTTGTGTCAGCGGAAAATCCGTCCCGCGGTAGGCGGAAGCCGTGACGCAGCTTCCGCGTTCGCGAAAGTGTCAGGTGTAGCCCTTGGTCTTCTTCCACTCGGCTTCAAGCGCCAAAATCTGTTTCCAGTCGCCGCTCTTGACCTCGGGGACATAGGGCTCGCTAGGAATCGTGGTGCCCCAGCCGATGGCGTAGCCGATCAGGGTCTGATCCTCGGCCCGCATCGTCACGGTGCCGTCAGCGCCGAACGGCGATTTGATGGTCAGGCCGCGCATCGCGTCGGCGATCTTCTTGCCATCGGCGGAATTGGCTTTCTTGGACGCGTCGGCGATCAGCATCATCGCAGTTGCATTCTCCCACGACCAGTTGGTGGGATACTCGTTGTACTTCGCCTTGTAAGCATCGCCCCACGCAGCGTTCTCCGCCGTCGCCGGATACGTCTTGATATAGCGATTCCCGGAGTGGATCCCTTTCGGCAGATTCTTCACCACCGTCAACGCCGTGTAATCGGCCATGTTGACCGCAAACACCTCCATCTGGCTGAACATCGCGTAGATGTTGGCCTGATCGATGTAGGATGTCAGATCGCCGCCCCACAGCGCGGAGTACAGCGCCTGGGGTTTCGCCTGCAAAATCTTGGTCACGACCTCCGTATAGTCAGGCTGGAACAGTTTTGGCCAGGCGTCGCTGACGATCTCGACGTCGGGCGCGAACTGCTTGAGGTAGTAGACGAACTCTCCCGTCGTGTCGCGGCCATAGGCATAATCCGGCGAACAGGTTGCCCATCTCTTCAAGCCCTTGGCCTTGGCGATGGCCGCCGCATAGCCGCCGCCGACGATCGAATCGTGCACGCCTTGGCGCGCGGAGCGGAACGCATTGGGAATATGCTGCTTCGGATCGGCCGTGAGCGAAGAGGTTTCCGAATTGGAATGGACGCAGAACACGCCGAGATCACGCGCCACTTCATGCACCGCGAACGCACCGGACGAGGCCTCGGCATCGATCAGAAGTTCGCAGCCATCGGTGTTGACGAGTTCGCGCGCGACCCGGGCCGCTTCCTGCGGCTGGCCCTTGGAATCGCGGATCACCATTTCGATCTGCCGTCCCGCCAGCCCACCCGCGGCGTTGATCTTGTCGACCTCGATCATCACGCCGTTGCGCGACGAAGTTCCGAGCTGGGCGACACGGCCCGAAAGGATCGTAGGCATCCCAACTTTGATGGTCTTGGCCTGCGCGCGCGCCACCCACGGTGTCGCAAACGTCACCGCGCCGGCGCCCATCAGCGCCAGCGTCGAACGCCGGCTTACGCCCGGCTTGCTGGTCTTGGTCATCTCGCCTCCTCGACGTCAGTGCGTCCCTCAAATCCCTGCCGGAGATCGTGCCGTCTCCATGTCTCCTGAGAATTTCAGAGAAAGTGGGATGACGTCAAGGCAATTATGAATTACGAGTCAGAATTCATAATTCGTACTCGCTTGGCTAAAGCAGCGAGTTTTGGGCAGTTCAGGCGGTCGATGATCAATCTATCGAGTTTCATCGCATTTCATGCGCGCCAAACGCCGCAGCGCTGTGCGCTGAAATTCCGCGGCGAGGAAATCAGCTACGCCGCCTTCAACACGCGGGTCCAAATCGTCGGCGGATGGCTGGCCTCGCGCGGAATCGGCCCGGACGACGTCGTCGCCGTGCTGATGAAGAACAGCGCCGCGTTTTTCGACATCGCTTTCGCGATCAGCCACATCGGCGCGGTTTTCCTGCCGATCAATTACCGGCTGGCTTCAGACGAGATTGCCTACATCGTCGAAAACGCCGGCGCGCGCCTGCTCATCGCCGACGAAGAATTTGGCGCGGGCGCGGCGGGTCCGGCGCCCACGGTGCTGGTCGATGTAACAGCGCAATCCGACGCCACGTGCCTTGCGCCGGATGCCAAACCTGTGACGGCGCATCCAAGGCGTCCGTCCGACCTGATGCGGCTGATGTACACCTCCGGCACCACGGACCGGCCGAAGGGCGTGATGCTGACTTACGAGAACATCTACTGGAAATCGGCCGATCATGTGCTCGTGCTCGGCCTCAGCCGCGATACAAGGTTGCTGGTGGCCGGCCCGCTCTATCATGTCGGCGCGCTTGATCTGCCGGGCATTGCCGTGCTGTGGCAGGGCGGAATGCTTTCGATCCAGCGCGATTTCGACGCCGCACAATGCCTGGCCGCGATCGAGACCGACCGGCTTGACGCGGCCTGGCTCGCGCCGGTCATGACAACCTCCCTCCTCACCTGTCCGGGTCGTGAGCGCTATGACGTCTCCAGCCTGCGATGGGCGATCGGCGGCGGTGAAAAAACCCCGGAAGCGCGCATCCGCGCTTTCTCGCAATATTTCACCAATGCCCGTTACATCGACGCTTACGGTCTGACCGAAACCTGCGGCGGCGACACCTTCATGGAGCCCGGGCTCGAGATCGCCAAAATCGGATCGACCGGCCGCCCCGTTGCCCATGTCGAGATCGAAATCCGCGACGATGCGGGCAACCGGGTCGCGGCCGGCGAGAACGGCGAAATCTGCCTGCGCGGCCCCAAGGTCACGCGCGGCTACTGGAAAGACCCTGATAAAACCGCGGCCGCGTTCTTTGACGACTGGTTCCGCAGTGGCGATGTCGGCTATCTCGACCAGGATGGATTCCTCTATCTCACCGATCGCAAGAAGGACATGATCATTTCCGGCGGCGAGAATATCGCCTCCTCCGAAGTCGAGCGCGTCATCTACGAACTGCCGCAGGTGCGCGAAGTAGCCGTCATCGGCATGCCCGACGACCGCTGGGGCGAACGGCCCGTCGCCGTCGTGGTGCTTGCGGAGAGCGCGGCACTGGAACTGCCTGACCTGACCGATCACTGCCGCAAACGTCTGGCGGCGTTCAAGGTGCCGAAGCAACTGATCATCCGCGACAGCCTGCCGCGCAACCCCTCCGGCAAGGTGCTCAAGCGCGTGCTGCGCGCCGAACTAAAGGCCGACGCATGACGCAAGTACCCGATGCAGCCCCTGGAAGGGTGACAAAGCTCAATCGTGTCGAGCGCAATGCGCGAACCAAGCAGAAGATTTTCGACGCCGCCACCAGGATCGTCGGCAAACACGGTTATGCGGAAGCCTCTGTTGCGCGGATCACTGAAGAAGCCGGAGTCGCACAAGGCACGTTCTATAATCATTTCGAAAATCGTCAGGAATTGCTTGATCAATTGCTGCCAAAGATCGGAATGGACATGGTTCATTTCATTCGCGCGCGGACCAGCCCTGCGCATGCGGCGCAGCAGGAAATCGAACGGTTCGGTGCTTTCTTCGAGTTTATTCGTGAAGTGCCGGAATTCCTGCGCATTCTCAACGAAGCGGAGTTTTTTGCGCCGATCGGCTACCAGAAACACCTCGACAACATTTCGACCGCCTACGTCCGTATCCTGCGGCGCGCGCGGCATGCCGGCGCGATCGATGATTTCAGCGATGAGGAATTCGAGGCCATCGTCCACATGTTCATGGGCGCGCGCGGTTACCTCAGCCGTCGCTACTCCTATGCCAACGGCGCCGTCACCGCCGTGCCCGACCATGTGATCTCGGCCTACGAGAAACTGATTACGCGGGGATTGTTCGCCCCGCGCGATGAGGACAAACAATCATGACCGCCGAAGGCATTATTCTCGTGACCGGCGGCAGCCGCGGCATCGGCGCCGCGACCGCGATCCTGCTCGCGCAGCAAGGCCGGCGTGTCGTGATCGCAGATGTCGCACCCGAAGCCTTGCCGGGCACGCAAACGATCCTGTGGCCGGACGCGTTGGACGTCGCAAGCGAGAGCGCCGTCGTCAGCGGCATCACCGCTATCGAATCCACCCATGGTCCGATGACCGGCCTTGTCAATGCCGCTGGCATTTTCGGCAAGATGCACGCGGTTGAACGGGTGCGCATGGACAATTGGGATCGCGAAATCAACATCGATTTGCGCGGCACGTTTCTGGTGGCCCGCAGTGCCGGTGAGCGCATGGCCAAACGACGCCATGGCGCCATTGTCAATGTTGCCTCGGTCGCGGGAATGACGTCCGGCCCTATCCATGCCTACACCGCCGCCAAGGCCGGCGTCATCCAGCTGACGCAGACGCTCGCGGCGGAATGGGGCCGCGCCGGCGTGCGAGTCAACGCGGTGTCTCCCGGCTTCACCCGCACCATCGCGCTGGAGGCCGGAATTGCATCGGGCGTGCTCGACAAAGAACGGCTTGCCCGCAACACGGCAATGAACCGGCTGGTCGAACCGATCGAGGTGGCGCACGCAATCGCATGGCTACTCTCGCCTGCGAGCAGCGGCGTGACCGGTATCAATCTTCCGGTCGATGCCGGTTTTATCGCGGGCTGCACATGGGACGCCTATGGCGGATTGCGGCAAGCACCGGAAGCGTGGTGAGGGGTACAACTATGAACATTGAGACGCCGCAGCAGAAGTTCGATCTGTCCTCGGTGATCGCCGAAGGCGACATCCGCGTCCTGCTGATGGTGCTGGTTCACATGACCGGCGACGAGCGCTGGCTGGAACCCCCTTACAAGCCCAAGCGCGACGTCCGCCTGATCCCGGATCCGGAGGCCGGAGTTCCCAAAGATATCCAGGACGAAATTCGCGCCGCCGTCCTCAAACTATTCGCCAATGGCGCGCCGAGGCCCGCGATCACCGATCCGGGCAACGAATTGATGCTGAAGATGATGCGCGCCTGTCTCGGCGAACACGTCGCGCCGGAATATGCGCCGCTGATGCGCGAGGAAATGGGATTCATTCCGCGCGACGCGCGCTGGGCAAAGCAGCCGGCCGCCGGACAATTGGAGCAGCGTCACGTCCTGATCGTCGGCGCCGGCGTCTGTGCCATTGCGCTTGGCGTCGCGCTTGGCCGGCTCGGCATCCCCTACACTATCGTCGAAAAGAACGCCGAACTCGGTGGCACCTGGTACGTCAACCGGTATCCCGGCTGCGGTGTCGATACGCCCAATCATTCCTACTCGTTCTCGTTCGGCGCGCGCAACAACTGGACCCGCTATTTCGCGCACCGCCAGGAACTGCTCGACTATCTGAAGAAGGTGGCGCTGGAGTATGACGTCCGCAGCCACATTCGTTTCCAGACGCGGCTGACCTCGTCCCGCTGGGACGAAGTGAAGCATCGCTGGACCTCGACGCTGGAAACCAGCGCGGGCGTGGAAGAGTTCGAGTCGGCAGTGCTGGTCAGCGCGATCGGTCAGCTCAACGATCCATCGCGCGCCCGTTTCAACGGCGAGGAAGACTTCGAAGGCGTGATGCTGCACTCCGCGCTGTGGTCGGACGATATCGAGCTCGACGGCAAGCATGTGGCCGTGATCGGCACCGGCGCGACCGCGATGCAGCTCGTGCCTTCGATTGCCGGTCGCGTGGCTTCCGTTACGGTGTACCAGCGATCGGCGCAATGGTCGCGGCCGGTCGCGGGCTATTCCGATCCCATCCCCGATGGCGCGCAGTGGCTGCTCAGGCACTTGCCCTTCTACGTGCAATGGTATCGTTTCAACATGTTCTGGCGCTATGGCGACGGGCTATTGCCATTCCTGCGCAAGGACCCGGCCTGGCCGTATCCCAATCGCGCCGTCAACAAGGGCAATGACCGCCACCGCGAGGAATTGACGGAGTTCATTCTATCCGAGCTGAAGGATCGCCCCGATCTGATCGAGAAATGCGTGCCGACTTATCCGCCCTATGGCAAGCGCATCCTGCTCGACAATGGCTGGTTCAGGACGCTGACCAAACCGAATGTGGAACTGGTCACGGACCCGATCGATCATTTCGCGCGCGATGGCATCGTGACGTCCGACAAGAAACTGAGGCGCGCGGAGGTGATCGTGATCTCGACCGGGTTCAAGGTCACGGAAATGGCGGCGCGTCTCAATATCACGGGGACCAACGGCAAGAAGCTTGCCGATGCATGGGCGGACGACAATCCAACCGCCTATCTCGGCCTGACGGTGCCGGATTTTCCGAACTTCTTCTGCATGCTCGGTCCCAACGCCGGCCCGGCCCATGGCGGCAGCGTGATCTTCCAGTCCGAATGCCAAAGCCGGTACATCACCGCTTGCCTCCTCAATATGATCCAAGGCGAGATAGCGGCGATCGATGTCCGTCAGGAGGCGCATGACGATTACATCCGCAAGGTCGACCGCGAACACGAACAACTGATCTGGACCCATCCGGGAATGACGACCTATTATCGCAACCGCCGCGGGCGGGTATTTTCCGCGATGCCCTGGCGATTTGTCGACTATTGGGCGATGACGCATGACCCGGACTTCAGTCAGTATCGCCAGACCAGGACCTGACTTCGCTTGGCCTTAGTTTCAGGCTTCCAATTATGGGAATTGAAGCGGAGCTCCAGCGGGCGGTGAAACTGCGATGGTTTGCTATTGCCGCCGGGACAAGCACGGGAACTCAAGCACGGTTCCACCCGACCAACTTGACACCTACCCGTATCTGCCGCAGCATTTGCTGAACATATCCGCAAGATCGGAGCTCACGCGCTTTTCGGTCGTGATGCTGAGCTGGTACGTACCAGAAATCCTTCGCAACAGCGAAGAAGTCGGGCCCCGCGGTGCTCCAATGCACGGGGGCCCATTCAATTGGTCAAAGCATCGGCAGTTCAGAAGCCATAACCGACGGCCGTTTTGGATCGATCGATCCGGAACTGAAATCGCAACTGCGCAATAACCTCTTTTTTTGAATCGTGAGAGGCGACGATGAAACGAAATTTGCTCTGCTTTGGCTTCCTGATGGTCTTGGTGATCGCCTCGGGCGGTCGTGCCCTTGCCCAGAGTGCAAGGACAACTCCATCTTTTTACATTGTGTTGAATTCCCTGACCAAGACCTGCTCGGTCGTCGACAAGACGCCCAAGACCGACACGCCAAACATCACGGTTGCGAGCGACGCAATCTACAAGACACGGGCCGAAGCAGAAACGGCCATGACCACGCTGCCGTCCTGCAAGCAATGAAACCGCAGTGGGTTGCATCCTTTGTTCGGATCGGGAAGAATTGCCAGATCCGAGCGAGGACCGGCGATGGCCAAACCGCGCGTACGCATCTACACCGATTACAAGAGCCCCTACGCCTTCGTCGCCAACAAGCGGCTATTCGAGCTGGAAGAAAAGCACGGCGTTGAGCTCGAATGGTTGCCCTACACGCTCCGTATCCCTGAATTCATGGGGACGGTGGAGGAGCGCACGCCGCATTTCTGGCGCAAGGTGCGTTACGCCTATATGGACGCGCGGCGCTATGCCAATGCGCAAGGGCTCACCCTGAAGGGGCCGCGGCGCATTTACGATGCCTTCTATTCCAGTGCCGGCATGCTGTTCGCGCGACGCCACGGGCTGTTCCGACCTTACCATGACACGGTGTTCAGGCGTTTCTGGTGTCACGACCTCGAAATCGACGAATTGTCGGACATTTCCGGCGTGATCGCCTCCATCGGTGGCTCCGCAAAGGATTTCGAAGCTTACGTCAACGGCCCGGCACGCGCGGAGCATGACCGCATCATTGACGAGGCGGAAGACCTCGGCGTGTTCGGTGTGCCCACCATGGTGTTCAATGGCGAATTATTCTGGGGCGGCGACCGCATCGACATGCTGATCGAGCGCATCAAGAATCCTAAGACGATCGCAGCGGCGCTGGGAAGCCGGCACCGAACATGAAACGGCGGCGGCCGCCGCTTTGCATACGATGCCTTCCATTATTTCGCGTCAAGATGTTTCCAGCACCCGGTGCGTTCCAGAACCGAACGCAGTGCCGCGCGGTGTTCTGCGTTCAGCGCGGCAAATTTTTCGCGAATGAGGTCGAGGCATTTGACCTGGTATTTGAACGGCGACAGCACGTAAGGCAGGCCCCAAACATTGATCTCCAGCCGCTCCAGGCCTTTCGCAAAGGCTTGCGCATTGGCGACGAGGAACGGCAGATAGAGTTCGCCGGCGATCCCCAGCAGCGCCTCGGCCATTCCCGACAACGCCCGCTCGCGCAGATACCACTCGCCGTCCACGCCGGAGGCATCGTCGAGCCGCCTTACCCAATGCTCGGTAAACGGCGCATTCTCGCGCATGATCCGCATCGGCGTCGGATCGGTGGCCATTTCGCTCAACTGGCCGAACCAGGCAAAATCCGCGAGCGATGGCCGGCTTCCGAAGAGATAGTTCGTCATGCCGACGTTCGGCTCGAACGCGGCGAGGATCCGTTGGTAGCTTGCCTCCAGTAACGGTTTGTTCTCGGCGGTCGCGCCGAGGATGGACATCCGGGAAATCTGTCTTGCGCGGAAATGCTCGATTTCTTCAGGACTCCCGGGCTTCGCGTCCGACACCGACCATTCCTCACCTGCCCATCGCGAGACATAGGCTTGATCTTCGGGGTCCCACCACCGATAGAGAAAGAGCGGTTTGACGGCCCACTCATCAGCGAGGTCTTCGAGAAGATCGCACACAAACGCGACCGCCTTGTCTTCGGGAATGACCGATCGATCACGATGCCGGGTCTCTAGATCATAGGCCAGTGTGGTGGTTTCGCCTCGAAAGCTTCCATCCGGATACTGCAAGATCGGAATCAGATTCGGGCGCAGGTGTTCGGTCTGCTTACGCAGCGCCTTGGTCATAATGACCCAATCGAAAGCGATTCTTCGGTAACGCAACAGCGCGCGCAGCTTGAGCGCGTAAGGCGATGCCGTGGATCCGATCAGCCGGTAGCGTCCTTCGTTCATGCGAGCAACTTCCAATGATCGAAGCGCGCATTGCCGCGTGCTCTCTGCCTAGCTCGCGCCCAAAGCTCGCGCAACCAGCCGGCACTTTCCCCAAACTGGCTGGAAACCGCAACGGATAAGCTCTGCGTTTTACGAAGGCGGACCGTCCTCCACTTGAGCAACACCGATCTTGTTGTATGGCGTGAAATCATCCCTAATGGAAAGTGGCCCATGCAAGAACAAGCCAGATGGCGGCCAAAAAGGGAGAAGCGTGATGGAGGATGCCGGGCGCGATTCCGGTTTGGCCGGCAAGGTCGCTATCGTGAGCGGCGGCGGCGCGGCCGGCGACGGCATTGGCAACGGCCGGGCGGCGGCAATCCTGCTGGCACGCGCA
>WNGI01001842.1_pt1 | contig 18063 bp, 13 predicted proteins | sample 5400621 | NCBI WGS metagenome assembly WNGI01 (sample SAMN13153374, study PRJNA577476) | soil metagenome | isolation source: 20 cm soil or saprolite under Garry oak tree replicate 1 | place: USA:California | collected 2016-06-15
GACTGGCTCCCCACCCCGCGACCTGGTCGTTGATGCTCATCAACCTACTGCCTGACTTCTTCGCAGTTCATAACAGTACAGACCGTGTCGCCGCCTATCTCCGCTACTTCGAAAACCACCGCCGCTTCCTAGAAGCCTACTGGCATAACTACGTCCTGGATCCTGCAGGACCCCATTTTCTGGAAGTCGTTCGCTCTGCCGCACTTGCGAGCCGTGTCGACCTCCGAACGATGCTCGAGAGAATCGATGTAGTCTCTCTCGCCAGAAACACCGAAGAGCAATGTCGCACTCTCTTCGACATGGACACGGATGTCGACGTTGTGCTGATGGTTGGCGTCGGTGCCGCCAACGCCGGGGAGCTCGTCGTCGAGGGAAAGGGTATAGCGTTCGTTTGCCTGGAGCACTTCACCAGTGTAACGAACCCCGAAACCCAGGGCTTGGGGCTCGATCCCGAGCTGATCCCGCTCTGGCTGGCGCACGAGATCGCGCATACGGTCCGCTACACCTCTTCTACCAGCCGGAGCGAGATGAAACAGCTCATTGACGACGCGGGCGGCTACTACTCCTACTGGGAGACGGGCCGTCGTTCATCCCTTCGCGAGCTCATGATCAACGAGGGGCTGGCAACGATCGCCTCGAGGGCAATCAGTCCCGGACATGCTGCGTGGGAGTACTACGGCTACACGAGACGAGAGTACGCCGCCGTTCGCGAGCTGGAGCCGATCATGACGAGAGCCCTCAACAACGACCTCGATCGTGCAGGTCTCGGTCTGCGTCTCAGGTATCTCTCGGGCGGAATGAGCGACGACGCACGAACTGTTGATCGCCATGTTTTCCCAGAGCGCAGCGGCTACTTCCTCGGTACCAGAATGGTCGAGCCGGCAGTCAACGCGCGTGGCCTTTCCTGGGCAATCCGCGCCAGCGCCGGAGAGATCAACTCGATCGCGAGCTCAGCTGCCGCTTCGGCCTGAGAGCCTATTTCCCCACACAAAAAGAAGCAAACACACGGTTCAGTACGTCTTCGACATCCACAGCTCCAACCAATTCTTCGAGCGCGGATATAGCCGTCCGGAGATGAACCGCGGCCACGGTGGCCGGAAGACTTTCCGACCCCCAAGCCTGCACGAACTGCTCGACTTCCGATAGCGCGACATTGATCGCCTGTCGGTGACGGGCTCTGGTGAGCATCGGCACGTCAGTAGCGATCTCTCCGTGCCTTGAATCCAAGGCATTGTCGATCGCATCGAGAACCTCCTGAAGTCCAGCACCAGTCTCGGCGCTGACGGATATTTCAGGGCGTGACGCAAATTCGGCACTATTAGCGACTAAATCCGCCTTCGTTCGAACTGCCACAATTGGTGCTGCCGAGCGACGCGCGACGAGATCCATCGTCTGCTCGAGAGACTTTGCGTCTTCCGCGCACGCAAGTACCACATGCGCACTGTCCAGATAGCGCTCACTTACCTCGATGCCCAAACGCTCGATCCGATCATCAGTCTCTCGCAGACCAGCAGTATCCACGAGGCGTAGGGGCCATTTGCCACTGTCGATTACCGCTTCGAGAGCGTCACGCGTCGTTCCCGGAATCTCGGTTACTATCGCTCGTGATCTGCCCAGAAGCGCGTTGAACAGTGAGGACTTACCAACGTTGGGCGGGCCTGCGATCACCACCACCGCGCCTTCACGAACGACCTCACCAACCGGTGCAGTCGCCAGGAGCGACTGGAGAGACTTCACAATTTCTGCCGCAGCTTGCTCGATTCTCTGTCGCGGAACTGGCCCGTCATCTTCTTCCGGGAAATCGACATCGTAGGCAATGAGCGCCTCGAGCTCGATTAGATCGCTCCTCAGACCCAATAGACGACGCGAAAGTCCTCCATCGAGTTGGCTGAGGGCCGTATGCTGCATCACGTGGGAGTTGGCATCGATCAGATCACCGATAGCTTCGGCTTGAAGGATATCCAGCTTGCCGTTGAGCACTGCGCGGCGAGTAAACTCGCCCGGGGAGGCTTGCCGGGCGCCCGACAAGATGAGGGCAGCTACAACAGTACTCGGCACCAGGTAACCGCCGTGCGTCGAGAATTCTACCGTGTCCTCACCGGTGAACGAGTTGGGCGCCGGAAAAAGTGTAACGAGCGACCGATCCAGCTTCTCCTCACCATCGAACACGTCGCACAGACATGACACCCGTGGCTCGGCAGGCCACATCCGCAAATGTCGGGCAGCGATGGCAAACGCATCTGGCCCGCTAAGTCTGACCAATGCTACGGCGCCGCGGCCGTTCGGGCTCGCCACAGCAACGATCGTATCCTCAAGTTGAACACTGCTTTTCCCTGCAGCGTTCACACAGCCGCCGTCGGAAGTACGAAGGTCGTGCCTGGCTCAAGGATTTTTACAGCCGGATGTAGTGGATGATTTTGAAGAGTTGCTCTCAGTCTGTCGATTGCGTCAAAAGCAGTCGAAGTGACGTGATTGAAAGTACCCCAATGATACGGGATGAAGTACTTGGCTCGCAGCCGTTCGAACAGCGTCAATGCATCACTGCTGGTCAGGTGTCCTTTGCGAAACCCAGGCTTCCACCATGGCGCATGTCCGATTGGAAGAAGCGCGAGATCCAGACTTCGTCCTTTCTCGACGAGATGTCTTTCCACCAGATGTGTAGTGCCAGCAGTAAGAGCTGTATCTCCCGCGAAGAAGCAAGACACCTTATTAGTATCCACAAGATACATATTGGCAGCGCTTCGCCAACGGTCAACGCCATAGCGATTGCCCCGATGGGTGGCCGAAGCGGCTCGGATCTTTACATCATCGAGCTGCATTTCGTCACCCGCGGCCACGGCCACAGCATGGCTGTAACCTTGCTTTCTCAACCACTTTGCGATCGGCGGTGGAGCAAACAGCGGAATGTCTGCTGGCAGGGCGTCCAGAGATCTGAAGGACAGATGATCAGCGTGCGCATGTGTAAGCAGTATTGCATCGAGCTTTGGAAGAGCGTCCAGCGCAATTCCGGGCGCGCTTACACGTGGAAGGAACTTCCCAAGCGCCTCATCGAAATTCGGGTCCGTGAGTATCCGCCTCTTACCGATCTCGATTAGTAGTGTTGCGTGACCAATATAGGTGACACGCAGCATTGCTTCCCCCTTACCCGGCCGGGCGTACCTTCATTCGCTCTCTGGCCAACAGCCATTGCTGGGGCAGGGCCGCGATGTTCTGCGCCGTGTAGTAAAGATTCAGTCCCGAAGCCAGGTTCAGCAGTACAACCGTCATCATCACCGGAAACATGTACCCCATCATCTTCGCCTGTGGGTTTGGAGGAGCATTACGCATTCCAATCCAGGAGAGCAGATACATGGACGCACCCATAAGCAGGGGCAGAACGTAAAGCGGATCCTTTACCGAGATGTCATGCAGCCACATGAACGGTACACCGCGGAATTCAATCGTGTTCTGGAAAACGAAGAAGAGCGCAAACAGAATCGGCATCGGAAGCAGCGCCGGCAGACACCCAGTCAATCCAGCAAACGGGCTTACCCCAGCGTCGTGATACACTTTCATGATCGCTTCACGCTGCTGTACGGGGTCCTTGTACTTCTTTTGAGCAGCCGCGAGTTTCGGTTGTAGCTCCTGCATTTTGAGACTCGAGCGCATGGTACTCTGATTCAGGGGCCAGAGAGCCAGACGTACCAGAATTCCAAGAATGACCAACACCCATCCATAGCTCAGATTGAGCCTGTTGTGCATCCAGAGAAGTGCCTGAATCACTTTCGACGCGATCGGATGCACCACACCCTGTAGGAAGCGCCAGCCATAGGGATTCACATGGTCAAAATCCCGCCCCATTCGGATAAGGCGCTGCGATTCCTGCGGCCCAGCATAGACCTCGAACGAGAATCCGCCGTTACGAATTTCCTGCACAACACTGGCGGATGCAGAAGTCGCAATTTTTGAAGTTCGTGTCCCGCCAGTCAGTGTCACTTCACTGAACGGCGCACCATTCGGCTGCGAAAGAACTCCAACCACGAAATACTTGTTCTTTATCGCAACCCAGTTGAGCGGACCGGCTTCAAGTCGTTTTTCACCTGGATCGAGTCCTCCAAAGAGCACGCTTCGCGCATGATCGCGCTGCGGCTTGAAACTGTATGCGAGAGTCTGGTGGTCGCCGATCGTATCTGCTTCGGTTGGCTGCAACGTTCTCGGCAGCTCCATAATCAGGTAGGCAGGTCCGCTCGCGTCACTCACCCGGCCATCGACACGAGTCACATAGCTCACAGCGGTACCACGCGGAACAGTGTAGGTAATCGCGACGGTGAAGCTCTTTACCGATGCGTTGTACGCCAAAACTTCGTCACCTTTTGCGTTCTTCAGCCGCGTCAGCTTGAACGGTATCTGTGAAAGATCAGCAGTATCCGCAGGACTCACGAGGCGATAGCTCAATAACGAAGACCCCGGGACTCCCAGCTCCACCAAGCCGCCTTTTCCTGATCGGTTCTTGTAGTCTCGTATCACGACCGAAACGGGAACCGCACCGATGTTGCTGAATTTATAGATCGCCTTAGGCGTAGTGACGACGGTCGTTTCAGCTACCGCATTCGCAGGTGCTTGTTTCGTAGCTACTGCTGCACGTGCTTGTGAGACTGTTGTCTCGGGAGCTTGCCTCGTGGATGGCTGCGCAGCTACTGGCAACGTCGAGGAAGCAGTGTTTGCCATAGCCGAGGTAGAATCTGCAGCACGGTTTGGGGCCGGCGGCTTGGAGGGCGGGAACAAAAGCTGTGAAACCGCAATCGCGATGAGCGACAGAAAAAGAGCTAGAAAAAAACGCTTATCCATTCAGGGAACCGGATCGTAGCCACCTGGTCGAAAGGGATGGCAGCGGAGAATCCGACTTACTGTCAGCCTCAGCCCTTTCACCACCCCATATCGCTCGAACGCTTCGAGCGCGTAGGCAGAACAGGTTGGATAGTAACGACAGCTCGCTGGAAACAGTGGTGATATTGCCAGCTGATAGCCACGAATCAGAACTATGAATAGGTAGCGCATCGGTCACGGTGAAATTCGCGAGGCCCATTCACCAATCGCAGCTACATCGCCTGCAAGTTGTTCGAACGTCGAATCGTATGCTTCGGGTTTCGCACGAATGAGCAGGTCGAAGCCCTCGAGACGAGGCAAAAGGCCAATTCGCACAAGCTCACGGAGGCGACGCTTCACCTGATTCCGCTCAACGACCTTATGTCTGTGCTTTGGAACCACTACCCCGACTTTTGGATGTAGTAACAGGGAAGCAGATGCCCGAGCTTCCAGAAGCCCAGTTTGCATTCGCTTCCCTGTCCGCCTTACGGTTTCGAGCTCCGCTTCGCTCCTCAGCCTTACACTACGAGGAAGGCGAAGTCTTTTAGGCGCCGGCGTATTTCGTCGGCAACTGGACGGTAAGCCGTTTACGTCCTTTCTTGCGACGGCGGCTTAGAACTTCGCGGCCCCATTTAGTAGCCATCCGCAACCTGAAACCGTGTGTGCGGATACGACGCTTATTACGGGGACGGTACGTCGGCTTGCCCATTACGATGCTCCAGAAACCAAGAAGAACTACTACGGCAGGAAGCCGGTAAAACTATTCCAGCATTGAAGATAGTTCAAGTCAGATGAAGGAGTTCAAATCCTGCTGGTTTGACTTTTCCACATAAACTGGCTAGGGTAGCGCGTCATGTCGCTTAGTCCCGCAGAAGTCTGGAAGCGTCTTCTTGATCGTGCCCGCCAAGAGCTTCCCTACCAAACCTTCCAAGCATGGTTACAGCCTACTGAAGCTCTATCAATAGAGGGCGGTACCATCTTCGTGGGAGCTCCCGACCAGTTCACTGCCGACTGGAATGACTCCAAGCACGCAGATCTACTCTCGAGCTACGCCCCAATTGTGCTTGGTCACCCCCTCAGTGTCGCATTCCGGGTCAACGAAGAGCGGAAAAAGCGCTCCCAGATGGATTTTTTTGTTAGTCCCCCACCCACTCCTGCCAAACCCTTTCCGGCACAAAACGGAGGTACCTCCGTTTCCACACCACTGAGCGAACGTTACACCTTCGACCTCTTCGTTATTGGGAAGTCGAATGAGCTGGCTGCTGCTGCTGCCCACGCGGTCAGTCAGGCACCCGGAAAGGTCTACAACCCTCTCTTCATTTATGGTGATACCGGACTTGGGAAAACGCATCTCATGCAGGCAGTCGCCCACGAGACGCTCCAACGCAGTCCAAGTACACGTATCACATATGTAGGAACAGAACAGTTCATGAACGAGCTGATAGGCTCAATTCTAGATCGGACGGGTGCGGAGTTCCGTCGCCGCTACCGCGAAACTGACCTGCTCCTGATCGATGACGTTCATTTCCTGAAGGGTCGAAAGGAAACCACCCAGGAAGAGTTCTTTCACACTTTCAACGCACTTTATGAAGCAGGGCGGCAGATCGTGCTTACCAGCGATCGGCCCCCGTCTGAAATCGCCGGTCTCGAAGCCAGACTGATCAGCAGGTTTCAGTGGGGAATGGTAGCCGACATCAGCTTACCCGACTTCGAGCATCGCGTCGCCATCCTCAAACAGAAGGCTCAACTTGATCGCCTCGAGCTGACAATTCCCGACGATGTAATTCACTTCATCGCTGAGCACGTACGGTCCAACGTCAGAGAGCTCGAAGGATCCATCATCAAGCTTCTCGCTTACGCTTCACTCAAGCACAAAGACATAACGGTTGACGTTGCCCGCGAAGCGTTACGTGACAAGCTTCGCGCGATCGAGGGACTTGAACAGGAATCCGGCGCATCCCTGACGATTTTTACAATCCAGCAGGCAGTTGCAAAGGAGTGGGGAGTTACGGTCGATGGTTTACGATCAAAGACAAGAACGAAAACGCTCACCACACCACGACAGATTGCCATGTACCTCACACGCGAGCTACTCTCCACACAGCTCGTCGAGATCGGTAATGCATTTGGCGGCCGTGATCATTCCACCGTCATACACAGCCTCGAAAAAGTTCAACAAACCATTACCGAAGACTCAGCCCTTCGATCCCGCATCAATCGCGTTCGCAACAATCTCGAGCATTTCAACTTTCGTACGATTCCACGTGTGGAAACGAGTAGGCTCTCATGAAATCGATGTCGATAATTCACTCCAACTGTGCTTTCCAACATCCAACTACACATCATCCGGCATAGCGGAAACCCTGCTCCAGTCATAAGTTAGACCAACTCAACAGAACCCCACAGAACCTGCTACAGCTACTAGTATCACTTTCTTAAAAGACTTCTTTAGTACCTCACCCGAATTCCACAGGGGAAGGGATGCGCTTTACGATTTCTCGAGAAAAACTTCAGGAAGGGCTGGCAGCTGTCGCCGCAAGTATCCCGGCGAAGACAACGCTGCCCGTGCTGGCGAATATCCTACTCGAGACGACTGATAAGGGAATCAAGCTTTCCGGGACTGACCTGGATATCGCTGTCAGTACTGAAGTGATGGCGGATGTGGATGCTACCGGTGCTGTGACTGTGCCGGCGAAGAAGCTGAGTGAAATTGCTCGTGAGCTGCCACCAGCCCCGGTGAAGATTGCCGCGATTGGAGAACAGCGGGTGACATTGGACTGTGGCCGCTCACGGTTCAAGCTGCTGGGTCTTCCACGGGATGAGTTTCCCACCTTCCCGTCTGTTCGATTCAATGAAAGCTGGAGGATCAGGTCAGGCGATCTGCAGCAGTTGATCGCGCATACTTCCTTTGCTGTCTCGGCTGAGGAGAGCAGACCGATTTTGAACGGTGTTTTGTGGGAGCTCAGGCCTGATAAGATGCGTATGGTTGCAACGAACGGTCATCGTCTGGCGAAGATGGATCTTCCCATTGACTCGGCTAATGCGCCAGCGAGCGACCTGATAGTTCCTCCGAAAGCATTGGAACAGGTAAGAAGGTTGTTTCCAGCTGAGGAGGAGCTCGAGATCGCACGTGGCGATAACCACATCGGCTTCAGATCGCCATTCACTGCGGTTTTCACCCGTTTGATAGAAGGCCCATATCCGAACTATGAGCAGGTGATCCCGAAGGACAATGATAGGGTAGCGGTCGCGGACAAAGTCGCGCTTGGAAGCGCTCTTAAGAGAATGTCAGTAATTGCTTCTGATCAAACTCACCGCATTCGGTTGTCGTTCAATGCTGGTATGCTGAAGTTCAGTGTCCAGACACCAGACTTGGGTGAGGCCCAGGACGAGTTGCCCATCCGCTATACCGGCGATCAGCTCGATATCGGCTTCAATGCGAGCTACCTGCTGGAAATTCTCCGTTATATCCCCACTGACGAAGTGCGGATGACCTTTAAGGCACCGGAGCGTGCGGCGACGATGGAGCCGGAGAACTGGAAGGATCCTGGCTCCTATATGTGTCTGGTGATGCCACTTCGGTTGGTGGATTAAGGAGCTAGTTTGAATTCCTGCTTTGAGCGTTGCTTGAAGCGGTGGACTTGGCCTGAGGTGGTAATTGCGAGCTCAAGATCCTGCTCTGTGCCGAGGTATACAACGTGTCCATCTGTAGGGCTTAGGTAGTAGACGGCGGTCCCAGTTCCGTCGGCATCGAGGACCAGCTGATGCTGCTGTTGCGAGCCCTCTCCATGTGCGTGGATCGTATCTGCGCGCTGGACTGCTAGAACTGGGCGACCCTCGTACGTTGTTTCACCTGCTACCACGAACGAACGGCTGGCTGTGACTATCGTCGAAATCATACCGACGCATCCCTTCACCGCTGTTGAATCCTTCCAGGTGGCTCCCTGGTCAAGCTTGACTGGAAAGGGAATGAGCAGATTGCGCAGATCTGTTGACAGTGCGGAGTGAGCAGGATTGCAGCTTTCATGGATGCTGTCGTTTGAGATAGCCAGACTGTCATGCAGCAGGGAGCCTGTTAGTTGAACTGGCAAGTTTACCGCCTGTGCCGGACCGATTGAGCCTTGCGTTGCTGTTGCAAATGTGTCGATAGCTGCCGTGAAGCGGAGCGTATCGCTGGCAATCTCCAGGTTAAGCAGCTCATGGGTGACATTGTTGGAAAGCTCCACATGGGAGCTAGAGTCCGACTGACTTTCTATCGTCGCAGTCCTGGATACCTCGTAGAACAACGCTCCTGCCGCATATGTGAAACTCCAGCTTCTACTGCTTGGAGTAATTGGCGCTGGAGCTGTTGGTGGTGATGGTGGTATTGGAGTGCCGGTGACGGGGACTCCGGGACTCGCACAAGCAGCTAATACACAAAGGAGACCCCAGCAGCTGATTGGTTGGTACATGAGTCTGACCTTAATGTGGAACTGCTGCTCGGGAAAGCGAACAACCTCCGACGGAAACTGTCGGAGGTTGTTCAGTGGCAAACGGTCTATAAGCCGGGTTCTGTCGGAATACTTCCGTACTCCGGACGATCATTTCTCTCCGAACGTGGTCGCCCACGTTCTCTAGCAGCCTACCCGCGGTGTCTTGATCGAGGTGGACACCTCTCGCCGCATATTTGGCCTTGCTCCAGCTGGGGTTTGCCGTGCCGCACATGTTGCCATGAGCGCGGTGGGCTCTTACTCCACCTTTTCACCCTTGCCACCCGTGAGGATGGCGGTCTGTTCTCTGTGGCACTTTCCGTCGCGGGCAGCTCTCGCCATCCGTGCCCAGGAGTTACCTGGCAGCCTGTCCACTGGAGCCCGGACTTTCCTCGAATAGGTATCACAGATACCGATGCGCGATCGTCCGACCGTTTGCTCTTTCCAATATAACAGAATGACGAAACGGCGAAGAGTTTGGTTTCAGGAATTACGACACGTGACGGCTATCTGACGGCGACGTGTATTGTTGCTCGGTTGATGTCGCCCGTTAGCTGTGAGGATCATATGCCATCCGATGTAAAGCGTGACCCCAGTCGTACCCCTGTCTCAACAATTCTCACACCCCTGGAGCGTTCCAGAGTTGATGCGGCAGCACAGGGACTATGCGACGCACTCCACAGAGAATCTCTCGACGAGGTATTGTCGGATTTGCGGGAGCAGAAAGCTAAGCTGGTCTTGATTTCGGTTGCCCGGTACGGATCACAGAACTCCAGTCGTGTGGCAGCGATGGTTCGGGAATTTCCACGAGTGCCGGCTGTTGCGTTACTGACTGAGACGCAGAGTTCGACTCCTCACGCGACGCTTGCATTAGGTCAGTTAGGGATCCGGACGCTTGTGGACGCGAGGATGCCAGCCGGATGGCAAACGCTGCGGAATATCCTTGCATCACAAAGGTCCGGTGATCTGCAGCGGTCTGCACTCTCGCAAATCAGTCTGGATTTGCCGGGCGTACCAAAAGATTGTTGGCGCTTCTTCGAGCTGCTCTTTGATTCGTCGCCAAGGATCTCAACGGTCAGACAGCTGGCGCATCACCTGAATATTCTGCCCAGTACGCTCATGAGTCGTTTTTTTCGGGCCAGACTGCCGGCACCGAAAAGGTACCTATCGCTGGCGAGACTCATTCGAGCGGCGAGACTTTTCGAAAATCCCGGACTGTCAGTCGCCAGAGTAGCGAACCATCTCGACTATTCGTCGCCTCAGAGCTTTGGTCGGCATGTACGTACGGTGATGAAAATGTCGCCGGTGAAGTTCAGGAGCACTTATGATGGCCAGGGGATGCTTCAATACTTCCGGACCGAGCTGATTCTTCCATATGTCGATGTGTTACGGACGTTCAGACCATCGGCAGCGTATCCAGGGTGGATACCAAAAGGGCAATCTCCTGAAAGCTCTAGGTCTCGAGAGCTTCGATAATCTGACTTGCTGCAACGAGGCTGATAACCGGGACGCCAGCTGCTTCAATTGCCTGACGTCCTCCCTCTTCACGATCGACCAGAGCTAGAACTCCAGCCACAACACCGTTCGCGCTACGAACCGCTTCGATCGCTCGCAGCGCTGAACCACCTGTCGTGACTACATCCTCTATTACTGCCACGCGATCCCCTGCTCTGAAAGGTCCCTCGATAATCTTCCCTGTTCCGTGTGTCTTTGTCTCCTTGCGTACGCTAAAAGCCCGCAATGGGTGATCCGAGTCGGCACTGGCATAGCTGATTGCGTAGGAGACCGGGTCGGCACCGAGAGTGAGTCCACCAATGGCGTCTACACCCCATCCCGATTTCCAGAGTATTGAAAGTGCCAATGGACCAATGACTGAAAGGCCTTCAGGACTCATCGTCGTGAGTCTTGCATCGATGTAGTAGTTCGATTGCTTGCCGGATGCGAGAGTGAACAGACCACGTTTTGTAGAGCGTTCGGCAAGAAGTGCAGTGAGCACAGCGTGATCAGTCATGGTGCGGGAGGTTATGGATTCTTATCATTGGAGTCAATGCATTCGGTGTCGCAGATCGGCTTCGATAATTGGACTGGTCTTGTTGGGTGGATTGTCTCCCTTGCAACTGTGCTGGGTCTTGCCCTGATCCTGCGTCACGAGCGTCGCCAAGCGCGAAGTCTCGTAGAGCGATCAAAAGAACTGGAACGGCTTTCCTCTGAGTTGTTGCGGGTTAATCGCATGAAGAGTGAGTTCCTGGCGAACGTGTCCCATGAGCTTCGGACGCCGCTGAATGCCATCGTCGGGTTTGTTGACTTGCTGCGGGAAGGAGTCTACGGTGAGCTCACGCCACGGCAGGCTAAACCCGTTGAGCGCATTGAAGCCTCTGCGAACCATCTGCGTCATCTTGTCGACCAAGTTTTGGATCTTGCCAAGATGGCGGCGGGGCGGCTCGAGATTCATACCGAAACGATTGATCTGCGTCCGTTTGTTCTCGATGTAGCCAGCGAAATCGAATCACTGGTAAGTGAGAGGGCGTTGAGCTTATCGCTCGTTATGGGCGCAGCCCTACCTCGAATCAGGACTGATCCGACTCACTTACGACAGATTCTGGTCAATCTGCTGGGGAATGCAGTGAAGTATACGAACGAGGGCGGCATCGTCATTCGTACCCGCCTGGTTGACTCCCTTCCTGATAGCGGGACGCCCTCGGTCAACAGAGGCTCGTACCCGACGAATCCCTGGATTGGCATTCAGGTGATTGACACAGGGATTGGTATCGACCCGGTGGACCAGACTCGAATTTTCGAGGAGTTCGAGCAGGTAGATGCTGGCCCTCGGGGGAACTCTGCAGAGCGCGGAACCGGTCTGGGGCTCGCAATTTCTCGACGGCTTGCGGCTCTTATTGGTGGAATGGTCGAGCTCGAGAGCGAAGTCGGAAAGGGTTCGACTTTTACGCTTTGGTTGCCGGTTGATCCTGAAGATCTACCGGTTACGCCTAAGTAGGCCCCTGAACTTATCGAGAATCTTCGGCTGTTCCGGGGTGATCCTGGCTGCTTCAGCGAAGGCGTTTGCGAAAGCCACCACGCTTGGATAGCGCTCCGCCGGCGAGCGCGACAAAGCTCGCATCACTACGGCATCCAGCTCCGGTGCGAAATCGAATCCACCTTCTCCGGCGCTCCCGAGTGGAATCGGCGGCATTGTCAGGAGTTGCGTGAACATCTCGCGCGGCGCCTTGGCCGTATACGGTAGACAACGAGTCAGAAGGTAATATGCAATCGTAGCGAGGCTGTACTGGTCCGCAGCGGCAGTTACGATTTCACCTGATAATGCCTCCGGCGCGATATACATCAGCGTGCCGACGAAAAAACCTGCCCGAGTCAGCCGTTCGTCACTCGAAGCCTGTGTGTCCGTTGCAATTCCAAAGTCGAGCAGCTTCACACGCCTTGTCTGCGGGTCGTACATCACGTTTTCCGGCTTCAGATCGCGATGGACGATGTTCGCATCGTGGGCCGCCTGTACGCCGGCGGCGATCTGTGAGACTATGCTCGCGACCTCGTCTCTCGGCAGCGGAGCGTTTTGTTTGGCATAACGCTCCAGAATCTCACCCTCTGCCCATTCGATCGCGAGGAAGTGGAGCCCATTGTCGTCTTGTCCTATCTCGATTGTCTCGACGACGTTGGGATGCTTGACTCTGGCTCCGTACTTTGCCTCGCGGACGAAACGTGTTACTGCTGTCTTGTCCTGGCGCAGTTTTTCCCGTAGCACTTTGAGTGCGACCGTGCCATGATTGGGATGTTCGGCCAGGTACACGGCAGAGGTACCGCCTTCACCTACCTCTTTTTTGATTGTATAGCCAGCTACCGGGGTGCCGACCATCTGCTCTCGAGACACGCCGCGAAGCTAATAGAAACCGGGAAGACCGGATAGGGTATCAATTGCTCATGAATGTTGTCGAACGCTACTTTGGTCTGTGTCTCCTGAGTTCTGTCATTCTCACTGGTTGCAGTAGCTCTACTGCTTCGGGTCGAAGTGCCGAGCCACCCAACCCGAGGGTACTTCCTCCAGCTGGGTCACCCGCGCCGGATGTAAGTGAGCTTTACAGACAGATCGGACTACTGGCCGCGCCAGGTCCGGTGGCATTCGTCGGAAAAGTCTCTTCCTTTGCCACCGCATTTCCCGACACCACTCTGGTACTGGTGAGCCTCTCGATACCCAATCGTGCGCTTACTTTCACCAGGGAAGGGGATCGATATCGTGCGCCCTATGAAGTGAAGATCAGTCTCAATCGCGGCGACACCGAGGCAGCCAACGTCAACGCGATGGAGATAGTTCGGGTCGGATCATTTCGCGAGATAAACCGGACCGATGAGAGCATCATCTTCCAACACTATTTTCATGTACCGCCGGGAGTTTATGAGATCTCGGCAATGGTGCGTGACGTAGGCGGGTCACGAGGCGCCACGCAGCACGCATCGATTACGGTTCCCGCTCTTGGATCAGGACACCTGTCTACGCCGCTCCTCGTGTATGAAGCAACGGGGAGAGCGACCCTCGACTCTGCTCCGGGACTTCTCGCCAGTCCTCGGTCGAGTGCGGTCTTCGGCCGCGATAGTACAGTGGCGATCTATGTAGAAGCCTATGGTTCGGGTGTGAGGCTACCCGTCGACTTCGTTGTTCGCAACGACAAAGGCGCACAACTGTGGCGTGATTCTGCTGCTCTCGGACGTCGGGGTGCCTTGTTCAACGGCGTGGTGAGTGTGCCTATCTCGACCGTCGGCGTCGGTGTTGCCCAGGTCTCTTTCACAAGGCGCGATGCCTCTGACACTGTAAGAGCTCCGCTGTTCGTGAGTTTCGGTGAGGACATTCCTCTCATGTCGTTCGAGGACATGCTCGGGTACTTGCGATTCTTTGCGAGGTCTGCCCGTCTCAGCGCGCTCAGGAACGCTCCGCCCGAGAAACGCGCAACGATGTGGGCGGAATTTCTCCGCGCAACCGATCCGATACCCGAGACCGCCACTAATGAAGACATGCAGGCGTATTTCGGTCGGATCCAGATTGCAAATGCCCAGTTCAGGATGGACCGGAATCCTGGATGGCTGTCCGATCGAGGTATGGTTTTCGTAGCACTCGGTGAGCCGGATCAGATCTTCGAGCGGAACGTGAATCAGGCACTCTCGACTACTCAGATGACATCCACTACCCGGCTTCAGATCTGGCAATATCGTCAATACAACTCACAGCTGGTGTTCTACGACGAGAATGGCAGGTGGAGGCTAACCAGGCCGAGCGAGACCGAATTTCTGGCGTTGAATACTCGTCGACAGCGCTAGCGAACGAGACGCAGCGAACCACAAGACCACAATCGAAGGGCCACAGGTCCTCGTAACGAGGGCACTTTATATTGAGGTTATGAAAGGTCCAGAAGGCCCGCGACTGTTTCTGGTCGATGGCTACGCGCTCATTTATCGTGCGTTTTTCGCGCTGATTTCGCGACCACTGACTACGAGCAAGGGCGAGAATACTTCCGCCAGCTGGGGCATCGCGAATTTTTTGCGGTTGCTCGGCACTAATCACCACCCTGACTACATCGGCTGGGTGCATGATTCAGGGCTCTCGTTCCGACACGAGCGGTATCCCGCATATAAGGCAACACGGGAGAAACTGACAGAGGAGCTCCAGTCTGATTTCGATCGCGGGATGGACCGTATCTGCCAAATCCTGGACGCTTATCGGATTCCGGTAATCACCCTTCCGGGATACGAGGCCGATGATGTGATCGGGACACTGGTTGCGAAGAGCGTCGAGGCCGGGGTCAACGTTGTCGTCGTCTCCGGAGATAAGGATTTTCAGCAACTCGTCAGGCCTGGCGTCTGGCTATTGAACCCTGGCCGGGGTGGATCGGCAAACGTCGAAGAGCACTGGGTCGGACTTGAGAACGCTGATGAGAGGCTGGGCATCGCTCCAGAGTTTGTTACGGACTACCTGGCTCTGGTCGGCGACTCATCCGACAATATTCCCGGGGTGCGCGGAATTGGCGACAAAACTGCTGCCGAGCTGGTGCGGCAGTACGGACATCTGGAATCGATTCTCGAACACGCGCCCGAAATCACGAAGAAGCGTCCTCGCGAAGCGCTGCTTGAGCACGCGGATAACGCGCGCCTCTCCAAAGAATTAGTAACTATTCGTGACGATTTACCAGTCTCGCTCGATCTCGAATCTCTAAGGGTCAAGGACCCTGACTACCAGCGGCTGCGAGACCTCTTCATTGAGTTGGAGTTCCACTCCCTTGCCCGGGACATGGCCGTGCAGGCGCCGGTCGAGGAAAAGCCAAAACAGGTCTTCAATTACATAACGGTCGATACCCTTGCAGGGCTCGCGCACGCTGTCAAGCGAGCGCGAGAAGCCAAGCTCATTTCGCTGGACACCGAAGCTTTTGTCGATGCTGACAGTCCGCAGACGGTGGATCCACTGCGGTCTTCTCTGATTTCCATCTCGATCGGTGTTGGTGGTGGTGAAGCTTATTACTTGCCGTTGCGCCACCGAACACCGAGGAGCAGTCAGGGAGAATTGCTGGTCGACGCACCAGGTGACCGGTCTGCTACTGATGCTCCCGAAGAGCGTGGCTTGATCCGCGGAGGTGATGAGGTCTTTCCTGAAGCACAGGCCGCCAGAAAAAAGAAGGCGAACGGCGATGCCATGAGCATTGCTGCCAGAATCCTGCGGGAAAAACGGCCGACAAGTGTTCGTAATCTTCCATCGCTCGATGCACCGGAGATGAAACCACTTCGCGAATTGCTCGAGGACGCGTCGATTCGCAAGACCGCCCACAACGCCAAGTTCGACCTATTGCTGCTGCGCTCGCTCGGAATTGGGCTCGCCGGGCTCGACTTCGATACTATGCTGGCGAGTTACGTCCTCGATCCAGGTCGACGGTCTCACGGACTCGATGTACTGAGTCTCGAATTCCTCGACCACACCATGACATCCTACGCGGATCTCTGCGGCAAGGGACGATCAGCAATTCCCTTCGATGAGTGTCCTGTTGAAGCTGCTCGCGATTACTCCTGCGAAGAAGCGGATATGGTGTTGAGGCTTCGCGAAATTTTCGAGCCCCAGCTTGAATCGCATGAGTTGACTCGGTTGTTGGACGGCATTGAGGTACCTCTCATCAATGTTCTGGCTGAGATGGAATGGACCGGCATTACGATTGATCTGCCATGGTTTGCTTCGCTCAAACAGCGTTTTCAGGCCGACCGGGAATCGGTCGAGAAGCAGATCTACGAAGTAGCTGGCACAGAGTTCAACATCAACTCGAACCTGCAGCTACGCGAGATACTCTTTGACCGGCTCAATTTGCCGGTACTCAAGAGGACGAGCACGGGCCCGTCGACAGATGTCAGCGTTCTCACCGAGTTGGCGGAAGAGGGCCACACACTGCCAACGCTCCTCATGGAATACCGTGAGTTGTCGAAGCTCGAGAACACTTATCTCGATGCGCTCCCTCGTCTGGTCAATCCGAAAACCGGGCGATTGCATACGTCGTTCAATCAGACCGTAGCTTCCACAGGAAGGCTCTCATCGAGCGATCCGAATCTCCAGAACATTCCGATTCGCCGTGAGCTCGGGCGCGACATCCGGCGGGGATTCATCCCGCGCAAGGGATGGCAACTGCTCGCGGCGGATTATTCACAGATTGAGCTCCGACTTCTTGCCCACCTGTCGAGAGATACTGCATTTGTGGAAGCCTTCCAGGCCGGTGGTGACATTCATCGCCAGACCGCGGCTCTGATCTTTGATGTACCGCTGGCCGAAGTAAGCGGTACGATGCGCAGTCGGGCCAAGACCATCAACTTTGCCACAATTTATGGGCAGGGTGCGCATGCGCTCTCGCGCCAGCTTGGCATCGAGCATGCCGAAGCAAAGGAGTTCATCGCTCGTTATTTCCAGCGGTTCCAGGGAGTGAGACAATATCTCGATGCCATGGTCGCATTTGCCCGTGAGCACGGATACGTGCAGACCATCTTTGGACGACGACGCTACATCCCCGAGTTGCGCGAGCGCAACTTCAACATCCGCGCATTTGGCGAAAGAACAGCCGCCAACTCTCCAATCCAGGGATCCGCCGCTGATCTGATTAAGATCGCAATGATCAGAATCGATGACGCACTCAGAACGAAAGAGCTGAAGAGCAAGATGTTGCTGCAAGTTCATGACGAGCTTGTCTTCGAGGTATCTCCGGAGGAGATGGAGCAGGTACAGGAGCTGGTGAAGTACGAAATGGAGCACGCCGCACAACTTTCGGTTCCACTTGTCGTAGATCTGGGCATCGGCGCGAACTGGCTGGAAACGAAACTCTGATGCCTGGTTGCTACCTGCGTCGAGGATGCCGCTCGAATGCCGCCCAGTACGCACCGGTGAGCAAGGTGGCGAGATAGAGCGTGCTGATCCAGAAAGAATGAATGAGTGCTCCGACAACCGTGAGATGGATGGCGTAGGTCAGTAGAACGAAGCCCATTCCGAACATCAGCGTCAGCATCGCAGGCTGATCGGCGTCCTTACTTCGTCTGACGGCTATGTCTCGCGCAATTCTCACAGGAATCTCATGGGTGAGACGTCCCCAGAAGGCCGCAAGCCTAATCAGCCTCTCTCCGATCGAGCGCTTCCTCTCCTGCGGCTGGTGGTCGACAACCGCGGGCAGTTCAGCATCTGCCGATACGTGGCGCAACCGCTTCGCGATTTCTTTAGTCAGGGCAACGT
>WNGI01008491.1_pt1 | contig 18045 bp, 15 predicted proteins | sample 5400621 | NCBI WGS metagenome assembly WNGI01 (sample SAMN13153374, study PRJNA577476) | soil metagenome | isolation source: 20 cm soil or saprolite under Garry oak tree replicate 1 | place: USA:California | collected 2016-06-15
CGAGATCGGTGAACTCCTTTGGTGGATTGACGAGATTCACCCGCATTTCGCTCAGTACGGCTGGCACGCCGCGCAGTCGCGCGGTGACCGATCGGAGCCGATCCGCGGGCGCCGCGAAATTGCGCTTCATCAACAAGTCGACAGCGTTGCCCGGGAGTCCGACGTACGGCATCGGATTCTTTTTCCAGTTGGCGAGTTCCTCCTCGTCCTGGAGCTCCGACCTGATGGCGCCGTCGATCATCGCGCCGTCGATCGAATCGTCGAGAACGAGCTGGGTTGACCGGATGGAATCGAGCTGACGCTGGAGCCAATGGAGCGTCGCGATGCGGCGATTGATGTTCGCAGCCGAGAGGTCTTCGACTTTGTTGTCGTACTGGTGAAAGCCGGCGGAGGTGCCCTGCGACGGACTGAAGGAATAGAGCGAGTCGAAATAGGTGTCCACGAACCGCGCGAATGCCGGGCTTGTCCCGGATGCTGGCGCGGATGCCGGAGTACTCGACGCTGACGACGTTCCGGGGTCGGCGCTGACGCAGCCGAGGAGCGCGAGGGGAAGGGCGATGAACGACAAGCGGAGAGTAAAGCGAAGGAGATCGTGGGGCATCTTGTAGGTGATGAGGGAAGAAAAAGATGCCACCACGTACCGCCCGGTGTCGAACCTGACTACCCTACCGACTGGACCCTATAGACGTCCTCCGAAAATCGCCCACAACAGGATGATGATCAAAAGGAGCGTGACGATGTCGCCGCCGTAGCCCACTCCCCAACGACTGCGGCCGTACCCATAATATCCTGGCGCCCACAGTATCAGGAGAATAATGATGATGATGAGCAGCATGTCGACCTCGCGATGAGTGATCGAACCCAGTCTCAAGCACGATTCTTCCCAAGCCAACTATGTGCCAACGCACGAGACCGACCCAAAACGCCAAGTGAGTATGATCGAACAAAACCTTGAAATTCCCACTCGGAATGGAATTGCCGACGCACTTCTGGTGCGCCCGGACTCCAGCGATCCGCTGCCAGCGGTCATCAACCTTACCGACGGAATCGGCTTCCGGCCGGCTTTCGCCGAGCAATCGAAGCGTATCGCCGAAGGCGGTTACGTGGTGCTCACTCCCAACATTTTCTATCGGACCTCGAAGCCGCCGGTCTTTCCGTTCGAGCCGGATTTCGCGAGCGAGCCCACGCGGGAGCGTTTCGCCGAGCTCAGGGCTCCGCTCACGCCAGACGCCATGGTGCGCGATGCCTCGGCGTACGTCGACTTCTTGGCGTCACAGTCATTCGTTAGCGGCGGACCGATGGGCGTCATCGGTTTCTGCTTCGCGGGCAAATTCGCGCTGGCAGTAGCGGCAGCGCGTCCTGATCGCATTGCAGCCGCTGCTTCATTCCATGGCAGTGGGTTGTTCACCGACATGCTCGACAGTCCGCATCTCGTGCTGCCACGGGTGAAAGCACGGCTCTACTTCGGGCACGCCACCCACGATCAGGCGATGCCGACCGAGGCAATCGAGAAATTCGAGTGGGCACTCCTATCGTGGGGTGGCAGCTACGAGAGCGAGGTGTACGACGCGAAACACGGCTGGATGATCCCCGGCCGGGAAGTTTACGACCCGAAGAACGCCGAACGCGGATTCGAGAAATTGATGGAACTGGTGGACGAGACGCTGCAATCGGCTGAGGCGCGTCGGTTATTCGTCAATGATCGTTCCAACACTGTCGGGAAGCGGGAAGCGGGAAGCGGGACGCGAGAAGCGCAGTGGCGCTAGTTTTCAGAGACGCTTTCCTTTTGGAATCAACTTATGGCTAAAGCATCCGCGCGCGCGAAGTCGTCGAGAAAGTCCAGCAAATCTGCGAAGAAGTCGGCGAGGAGGTCGGCAGGAAAATCAGGCCGCAAGCGGAGCACCTCGACCCGGCAGCAGGCACCGATCGCTCTCCTGTTCCCTGACCTCGAGTCGGAGCTCTCGACGACGCGACGGATGCTGGCGCGCGTCCCCAACGGCAGTAACGATTGGCGCCCGCACGCCAAGTCCCGCACACTCGGCGAGCTAGCCACGCATCTCGCGCAGCTTCCTGGCTTCGGATTGATGATGTGCACGCGCGAAGAATTCGACGGGCTCGGTCCACGGCCAGCAGCGCCAACGTTTACGACCAGTGAAGAGCGCATTCGTTTCTTCGATGAATTGAGTAGACAGTTGCGCAGCGTTCTTCAGCAGATGACGTGGCAGCAGGCGAGAACCCCGTGGAAGCTCCGCCTCGGCGCCAAAGTCGTGATGAGCGCGCCACGATCGAACGTAGTACGCAGCGCCTTCATCACGCACTCCGCGCATCATCGTGCGCAGCTGGGCGTTTACCTAAGGATGTTGGATACGCCGGTGCCGTGGAGTTACGGCCGGTCGGCAGACGAGGAGCCGCCGGCTATCTTTTAGGTTTCCTTTCCCGGGCAGTGTTCGCCTGAATCAGAAACCGGTGGGAGATCTGGCCGAGCGCGTTCAACGTGCGCTCGGCGACGGCTACGAGGTCACCGAGGACCTCGGCGGTGGAATGGCGCGCGTCTTCGTCGTCCGCGAAGTCGCGCTCGGTCGCGATATCGTCGTAAAAGTCCTGCCCGAGTTCGGCGCCGGGCTCAACATCGAGCGCTTTCGCCGCGAGATTCAGCTGGCGGCGCGACTGCAGCAACCGCACATCGTCCCCCTCCTTTTCGCCGGCTCGAAAGACGACCTTCTGTATTATGCGATGCCGCGCGTCGAAGGCGAGACACTCCGCTCGCGACTGCAGCGATCCGGCGAGCTGCCGGTCACCGACACAATCAGGATCCTCCGCGATGTCGCCGACGCCCTCGAGTACGCACACACACAGGGTGTGGTACATCGGGACATCAAGCCTGAGAATATTCTCCTTTCCGGTTACCATGCGCTCGTCACGGATTTCGGCATCGCCAAAGCGCTGAGTGCCGCCACCGATAACACCGGGATCACATCGGTGGGCGTAGCAATCGGCACCCCGACATACATGTCGCCAGAGCAGGCACTCGGCGATTGGAAGACAGACCAGCGCGCGGATATCTACGCCCTCGGCGTCGTCGGTTACGAGATGCTTGCCGGCATGACCCCATTCTTCGGAACAACTCCTCAGCAGGTCCTGACTGCCCACGTCGCCGAGATCGCCGCTCCAGTCTCCCGCTATCGGCCGGATCTTCCACCGTCGCTCGCCGCAGCGATCATGCGCTGCCTGGAAAAAAGACCAGAGAACAGATTCCAGACCGCCAAAGAATTGCGCGAGCAGCTCGAGACGGTGAGCACGCCAGGCGGCGGGACCGCCACCACCCAAAGTGTCGCTGCGCAAACTGTCGCGGAGCAACATGTGCCGATGCAAACTGCCCCGATGCAAACTGCTCCGCCACAGACTGTGGCGGCGACTCCGACGTTCCCTGCACCGAGGAAGCGCAAGAGAACATTTGCCCTCGTCGGGATCGCGGCAGTTCTCCTCGTTGGCAGTCTGATCGCAAGTCGCTACCTCACGGGCGGCGGGTCGGAGTTCGAAATTGCCGCTACCAGGCAGCTCACCAACGATCCGGGCATCGAGATCACTCCCGCGCTCTCGCCGGACGGCAAGATGCTCGCGTACGCGGCGGGAGAGCCGGGCAGGACGAGCGTCATGGTCAGACAGATAAGTGGTGGTGACGCGATACGCCTCGCGAAGGGCCTGGCGCCACAATGGTCGCCCGATGGCTCGAAGCTGGTGTATGTCGACAGCGCGGGCATAGCCACGATCCCGGTCTTTGGCGGAACGCCGCAAAGACTTGTAACGAATCCCGAGAAAGAATACGCCGTGAGTCCGGCGTGGTCCCACGACGGAAAATTTCTCGCCTACGCTCAGGTGATCACCAACGGTGGGTTCGGCGCGATCTGGATAGCAAACGCGGACGGCACTGCGGCGCGCAAAATCCTGGAGACCAAGGAGCCGTACGCGTTGTCATGGTCTCCGAATGATGACAGGCTGGCTTTCGTGCAGGGCAACCTGCTGTTCGTCTACTCGGGCGTTCAGTTTGGAAACATGGCACCCTCCGCCGTGTGGGTCGTTCGCAAGGATGGTAAGGACGCGACACCGCTTACCGACTCGCTCCATCAAAGTGTCAGCCCGGTATGGTCGGCCGACGGCGACGGGGTTTTTTATGTCTCGAACGTTCGTGGTGGCAGAGATCTCTATTATCAGCGGGTGCGACGTAACAGAGCGGATGATGCGGTGCAGCGACTGACGTCGGGCCTCAAGATCCACGGAATCGCCGCGGGCGGAGGTGGTCGGATCGCGTATTCCGTATGGACCACCAACGTCGGCATCTCGTCGTTGCCATTTCCTCGATCGGGACCAGTGTCCGTTTCAACGGCGCATCCGATCACGTCCACCACTGAGAGCATCGAGGTAGTCAGGCTTAGTCCGGATGGTCAGTGGCTGGCTTTCGATTCCGACCGCTCCGGCAACATGGATATTTACAAAATGCGAGTCGACGGCACCGGCCTTCAGCAGCTCACGCGCGATCCCGCCGACGAATTTCGGCCGTCGTGGTCGCCGGATAGCCGGGAGATTTCTTTTCATTCATGGCGCAGCGGGAATCGTGACTCGTACGTCATGTCAGCAGATGGCTCGGCGCAGAGGATCATTGCATCCGGACCTGCGCACGAGTTTTCGGGAACGTGGTCGCCTGACGGCAGTCAACTCGCTTTTGAATCCGACCGGAGCGGACAGGTGGAGATCTACGTCGTTTCAGCGAAGGGAAGCGGGAAGGGGGAGGCGGGAGGCGGGGCACGGCGACTGACCAGCGGCGGTGGGAGTCTACCGCGATGGTCGCCGGATGGAAAGTTTATCGCGTACACCATTACGGCAACCAATACACCCGGTGTGCCGTTTCAGGCGCCGTTGCGGGTGATTCCTGCTTCAGGCGGCGCGGTACGAACAATTCCTGTCCCGGCTTCTTTGGGGCAGATGGTGGCGATCGAAGGCTGGAGCGCCGATGGCAAGAAACTTTACTTTCGCGTGATCGCCCCAAATGGTAATCGCGACATCGCCCAGGCCTCGCTGGACGGTAGCGACGCATCGGTACTGGTTCGCTTCGATGACCGTGAAAAACGGCCATTCAATCCGTTCTTTTCCACTGACGGAAAGACCATCTACTTCACCGTCGGTAGACACGAAGCTGATGTGTGGGTGATGGACCTCAGAAAGAAATAGGGCGGCATCCCGGAGCGAAGCGTCGTAATGCACTACGCTGCCGCCAGCGTGTAGCCGACGGCAGCGTAATTGTTCTTCGGGTCAGTCCGTAATCCGGACCCTATTTCTTCCCGGGCCCGAGCTTGATCGCGAACGGTCCCTCCCCGTGCAGCTGGATCGTCGTAACTCCCTGAGCACCACCGAAGTGAGAGTGCTCAGCTGGGATATAGATGAAATCACCCGGCGCGTACGTCTTTAGCGCGCCCCAGTCGGCGGTGTTTCCCATCGCCAGCTGGAACGTTCCCGATAATACGGTCAGGTGCTCACCCTTCGGATGATAGTGGACAGGAAATCGATACCCGGCAGGGAATTGCAGCCGTATCGTGTAATCGCCCTTGCCGCCCGGATCTCCGTGTAGCACGGCGATCTTCGCACCCGGATCGAAGCCCGGCACCACCAGGTCGTTCCACATCACTGCGGTGGCGGCGGAAGCCTTCATGTCGCCGACTTCGGTGACTGACGTGGGTAACGGCGCGCTGGTTACGGGCGCATCGAGCGCGACACGCCATTGTCCGTTGATCTTGCGCCAGATGGTGACGTAGCTGCCGGTGTCGGTCCCCTTACCGTCCGGCGTATCGAAGGACTCGGTGTACGTGCCGTACTCGGTTGCCACTGTCGGACTCACGACTTCGATCTTTGTCGGTGTCCACTGCAGGTTGAGTCCCGGAGTCTTCACCGCCTCGGCCCACATGGTACGAATGGCCGTCGTTCCCGTGGCCGGCTGGGTGTGAGACATCATCACCACTGCGTCGGGCGCGTGAATGGCGATGATCTTGTCGACGTTTTGCGCGGCGACGTCTCGCTGCCATTGCATCGAAAGTGCTCGAATCTCCTGCTCATCTTTTGTCTGGGCGGACGCCGCCGGTGCGATCACCGCGATCCCGATCGCAGCCAGCGCTGTCAGCGCCGAAAATCTTCGCGTGTACTTCATCTCGCCTCCTCCGTTGCTCGGAGTAGCTGGGTGGGTTGAGCCTTTGATTGTGACTTAGACTGCGGGCGGTGCGCCGTCAAGATTGACTCACCGCTGTAGGATCGGTGACTAGTCAACTATGCGGCCGCCGCGACCCGCTGGGGCGCTGTTCGCGTTGCGCTAAATGCGACGGGACAGTCTGGAGGTCAAATGCGCATTTCTAACGTCGTTTTGGGTGCACTAATCGCGCTGTCCCTACCGGCCGCCACTGCTTGTAGCGGCGCGACGGACGCGCCCGCGACTTTGGTTCTAACGACGGACCCCGATTTTTCGGGCAGTGTGTCGGTGGTGTATTACGAAAGCGCCACCGGCCCGGCGGGTCCGTACTCTCAGTACGACATCTGGGTCACTATCCCACCGGCAACTTCTGCCAATGCTGGCGTCGTCCTCCCGACCTCGGTCCCGGTTTTCTTGCAAACGGAAGGGAGCCTGTGGACAGCCAGCGGCAGCGAATTACGAGTCGGCGATCAAATCCAGGTGTGGCGCGATCCAACCTTCGTCGCATATGGGAGCGCCCAGGGGCCACCCGGTTCCCCGACGTACACCGGTACGCAGATCGTTATCGTCAGATAGAGGGAAGCGGGAAGAGGGAAGCGCGCTCTTTCCGTTCCTCGCGTCTTGTTGCCTGGTTCTCGCTTTCCCGCTTCACGCGTCCCGCTTCCCGCCTCCCGCGTCCCGCTTCCCGCCTAGTCCGGCTCGTCCTCGACGCCGGCGTGGAGTCGAAGAGTCTTTACGATCTCCAGCAGATCGTTTTGTGCGTGATCGAGCTCGAGCTGGCCACCTTGGGGATCGAGCAGTCCTTTCTCGAGACCGACGGCAACGCGGTTCAGGTGCCTGATCTTTGCGATCATCTGATCGGTCGCGCGCCGGAGTCGGCCGAACCGCCGCTTTTCCGACAACGCGCGGTGACACCGCTGCTCGAGCTGAGTCTCTGTCAACTCTTTGGCTTTGCGCACGGCGTCCATCACGTTGATGCCCGGCACGCCTCCGTGGTCCTGGTACACGATCTCGGTCGACGCTTCGGTGAACAGCAAGCGTCCGATGTGCTCGACCCCATCATAGCCGACGCGCAGAGAAACAAAAAACTTCTGCTCATCGACCGTGATCGGCCGGATCTGGTGATCGGTGCTCGCGGAGGAGGAGGGGGACGGGACGGAGGGAGACATTGTATTGAAGACGGCGACCGGGACGCATCTGTAACCAAAACTTCAAACTTTTAACTACCTCTGGCGCTTACTACGCTGGCACCCCCTGCCCCTTGCCATCGGCCGCCGTCTGCCGAATCTTGCCATGAAGATCCGAACCGAATTCATCTTCCGGCCACGGAGGCAGCATGTTAGCGATCAACCGTACTTTCATCGTCGTCGCAGTCGGTGTCGCTCTAATCGGGTGCAACCGGCCCACTCCGGCAACAGCGGATTCGACGTTGCCCGCTGGAGCAAGGAAGTTCGATCCCGAGTCCGCGCGAAAGGAGATCATCGCCGCCGACAGCGCCTGGGTCCGCGCCGTCTTGGCGAAGAACGTCGACTCGGTGATGCCCTATTACGCGTCCGACGCGGTCTCGATGACCGAAGGCACCAAAGCAGTGACCGGCACGAATGACATTCGCGCGGCTTACGCGCAAATGGTCAAGACGAATCCGCGTGACGTGCGGTTCAAGGTCGAAGCAGTGAATTTTTCCGACGACGGGACGATGGCTAGCGATTATGGCAGCTTCACCAGCACGTCGGACGGCCCGGGTGGCAAGCCGATAAAAACAACCGGCAACTATATGAACGTTTGGCAGCGCGTGAACGGCCGGTGGGTTCTGATCGCCGAGATCAATAACGCCGCGCCCGCGACTTTCTAGATCCGGGATTCTGGGTGAACCGGGTTAGTAGTGCCAGTGCCGCTGCCTCTGCCTCGCCTCGCGCGCTTCCTGTCGAAGTCGAAACTGAAGCTCCCTGATTGCGTGGCGCATCTCTCGCCGCACGTCTTCCCGTTCCAGCATCATGATGATGGCGGGCGGGATCTGCGTTACTTCGCGCGGAAGCGAGATGTGAAAGGGAGGTATAGGGGGATCGTACCTCGGCGTCGGCTCCTCTCGCTCCTCGGGCGCTGAGACTTCCACGGCAAATGGAGTCGGCTGCGCACGAGGAGTATCCTCCCTGTCCTTGTAACGCATCCAGGATTGCGGGGCGTCGGCGACTTTATCATCAGAAGTCTGAGCTGGCTCCGCCAGCTTCATCGGACGAAATGACGTCAGCGCCATCACTAATGCGGCCGACAACAGCAACGCACTCGGCCGAAACCGCATTCGACTCGCAGCCCAGAGCAGCACCAGGGTCAGGCCGAGCATCCCAATGAGTAGGGGTGAGCCGAGTGGAGCAGCAACGCGGGGAATGAGGGCGGCGACCGTTTCCTGCGCGCGTACGAGCGGGGTATGCTGTGTCGCGTCGATGGTTCGCGCTGTGAGCGCGTCACTCGTACCGGGACGAACCGGGTGCGAGTCTGTCGAATGTCCCATCGAACGATGAGGGTTCGTCACGTCGCCACCTCCAATTTCCCCTACGCAATCGCCTCGCCAAAAGTTCCCGCCTCGCGCTTCCCTGCAGTTAAAGTCTTATCGCCTTCCTTCGGCAAGTACCCCTGTCTCCCCTGGTTCCACACGATGAAGACCGTCGAGCCGGGCTCGTACTCCCAGCGAAAGACTACGTTCGATTGAAGTTGCTTGAAATTGAACCCGCCCGGATTGTTCGTCACCGCGGGATTGATGTACGGCGCGTAACGATCGTCGTAGTTCGTGGCCCGCGGCGTCGCCGAAAGTTGGCGCACATTGCTGTATGTGCCCTTCGAGATGAACGGCTGCTCGTACACCTGCAGCGTCACGTTCGGCGTGAAGGTGTAGTTGAAGCGCGTCGTTAGCGACGTCGTGTGCTGATCGAGGTGCGCGAATGTGTAATGCGTGCCGAGTGCATCGGTGAATCTGCCGAACCACTGGTTGTCAGCGATGTCGTGGGACCAGTTGAGGCTGATCGCCGAGCTGAATTGTCCGAACGCCTTGAAGTCGATCTCGGGGCTGACATTAAGGTACCTGCTACGGCCACCACTTCCCCGGGAGTAGCTGGAGCTGAAATACGGCACGATCCACTTGCGATCGTCGCCATTGATGGAAATCCACGGATTGAGATAGCGATCCTGTCGAACAGCGGGTCCGCCGCGAGCGAGGCGATCGTCGTAAGTGGTGCCGAGCTGACCAAGCGTGCCGCCCTGGTGAAAGCCCCAGTTGTTCTTGAGGGTGATGTGGGTGTTGTAGTTGTACGCCCTCTCCTGTGGCAAGCCATCGGCTGTCCAGAACTGCCACCAGTTGTTGTTCAACTGGAAGCGAGTGTAATACTTCGTCGCCTTGCGATCGAAGAATCCCACCCAGGTGCTCCAGGACTGCTGGTCGGCGCGGCGCAGGAAGCCGAGCTCGTTGCTGTCGAATCCAGGAGAGCGGCGCAGGTATGAGGATTCGAACATCAGGTGCTGTCCGCCGATCTTTCCGAACTTGAATTCTTCGGCGTCGCCGCCGAGAACCGTGCGATCGGGATTGTAAGGAAGCGAGGCATCAGGGCGTTGAAAGTTGTGAACGCCATTGGTCTGGACGGCGCGAAGCACCGCGCTGCTCCCCTCCACCCGACTCTGGTCAAAGGATCCAGAGATCTCGTACGTGTTGCTCAGCAAACGATGCCGGAAGTCGATGGCTCCGGCATACGCTTTCGAAAGGAGATAAGGTGTCGTCCATTGGTCCATGTTTCGGTTGACTGCCGTAACGATGGCGCCGATGGTGCTGCTCCCCTTGCGAAAATCCTGGGTCGCGCGCAGGACACCGTAGTTCGTCGATGGCTCGTACGTCGTGTCGCCTGGACTTGCGGCACGTTGCGTCATGGCATCGAGCACGCCAACGGTGAGTCCGCGCGGGAATCGACCGAGCAGCTTGCCGGCGCCGAGGATTCTTACCGGCTCCAGAGGAACAGTGTCGCCGTAGGTGCGGGCGAGTGCGGGTGTGCGTCCGATGCGCCGGCTGTAATAGAGTCCTTCTCCGCTGCAGTTGACGGCGCTGCAGTTGACGTCGAAGCGGAAGAGGCCGCGGCCGGCAACGAAGAACGGACGTCGCTCGTCGAAGAACGATTCGTAGGCCGAGAGATTGAGCACCGCCGGATCGGACTCCACCTGTCCGAAGTCGGGGTTTATCGTCGCATCGAGCGTCAGATTGGACGCGAGGCGGTACTTCACGTCGGCACCCGCGGTCATGTTCGCGCGCTGGGCGAAGGTATTGTTGACGATTTTCGATGAGTTCTTGGTGACGACGTAGGGCATCGCCTCGAGGCGACGCGGCGTTTCCAGATCGTCCATCCCCTCCAGCGATCCGAACTGGGACACGAATCCGGGTTTCGACTGCCGCAGCAATGGCCAGCTGAAACGCTCCTGAGTCCTATAGAGGAAGCGGTCGATGATGATACCGAAGGTGTGCTGTCGCTCCCTGCTGTAGCGCATCTGCGAGAGCGGGATCCTGAACTCGGCAGTCCAGCCGAGGGAATCGATGCGGGTGGCGGCGTCCCAGACTGCATCCCAGGCGAAATCTTCGTTGCCATCGTCGTAAATGGCCGCGTCCATTTTTACGCCGGCGGCATTCACGCCGAACTCGTAGCCGGTGCGCCGGTCGTGGTAGGAATCGATGAAGAGCCAGATCATGTCGGACGCGGTGAAACTGTCACGCCGTTCGAGCAGTTTCTTGATACTGTCTGGGTGGGGGTCGAACGCTCGCACGAATACGTACAAATTCGACGCGTCGTGGGCGATCTTCGCCTCGGTCTTGAATCGCGCCTCCTTTCCTTCGGTCGGCCTCCACTCCTTGAATCCGGTGATGGGCGGCGCTATGCGCCAGATCTCATCATCGTCCTTGGCGTCGATCGTCGGCGCCGCCGCGGCGCGGGTCGAGGTTGCGCCGCTGTCCGTCGGCGGGCGAACCGGCGATGCCGTCTGTGCGGATACGCGGCCGTCGACGCGCGGCGGAGGGGGCGTCTGTTGGGAAACCTGCAAACTGAGCGAGAGGGCCAGGAGGGCGGGGGCGACGACGATCATACGACTTTCCGTCCGAAAGGGGTCAGGAGGGTGCTCAACACCTCTTGGATACCTTATCGGGTAAAAGGGTTGGGAAGTTTCAGCATAGCGACTGCGGACTGGGGACCAACGGCATTGCGGACTGCTGACTAATTGCGGATCGGGAGACTAACTGCGAGCTGCGGACCTTTACCCGGCTGAGGTCTGGTGTTGCCGGGGTTTGATCGCTCGGTAGTTTTACTCTCGGCAAACGGCGTTGGCTCCTTGCTCGCAATCGCGTTGCTTTGTTTTAGACATGAGGCACACGTCCGGCATCCTATTATTGGCCGTTATATGAATCATTTCCGAACGCTGTCCGGTTTCATTTGCGTTCTGGTGCTCGCCGGGTGCGGCGCGGCACCCGCATCGCGTACGCCGGAAGAACAGAGCGCATCTAGTACGCCACTAAAGCCCGGCGCGAGTGCGCATGATTGGACGCGGTTCGGTTGGGACGCGGGGCGCTCCAGCGCGTCGAAGGACGAGACCGGGATCACCGCCGGCAACGTCGGCACGCTGCGTCGACAGCAAGTCTCACTCGACGGAACGGTGGACGCATCGCCCATCTACCTGCACGGGGTGCGCGTCAACGGCGCGGCGCACGACGTCTTCTTCGTTACGACGACCTACGGTAAGACCATCGCGATCGATGCCAATGACGGGAGCATTCTCTGGCGCTTCACGCCGAGTGGATACGATTCGTGGGCTGGGTCGAGGCAAATCACGAATTCGACACCGGTCGCGGATCCCAATCGCGAGTTCATCTACGCGGCCTCGCCCGACGGACGCATCCATAAGCTCGGCGTCGCTGACGGCCGCCCTGCGTGGAGCACGGTCATCACCAAACTCGCCGAGCGCGAGAAGATTGCCTCGCCGTTGAACTACTTCCGCGGGCGAGTGGTTGCGACCACCGGCGGTTATATCGGTGATGCACCGCCCTATCAGGGTCACGTCGCGGTTCTGGATGCTGCGAGCGGTCGGCTTCTGCACGTATGGAACTCGCTTTGTAGTGACAGGCGTGAGCTGATCGATCCCAGCTCGTGCGCCGAGAGCGGCTCGGCGATCTGGGGCCGCGCGGGCGCGGTGATCGACACGACAACGGGCGACATCTTCATCGCCACCGGGAACGGCCGCTGGGATGGTCGGACCAACTGGGGTGACGCTGCGATCGCTCTCGATTCGACTGCGACCAACGTCGTTGATAACTACGCGCCAACGAACACGAACGAGCTGAGCGCGCGTGATGCAGATCTCGGTTCGACATCTCCCGTACTGCTCGGCGGCGGCTACGTCGCTCAAGGCGGGAAGGATGCAATCCTACGAGTGCTCCAATTCGGACGCACGCGGGGCGCGATGCCGCGCCTCGGTGGGGAAGTGCAGACTGTGTCGACTCCTTCCGGTGCAGATCTGTTCACTGCGCCGGCAGTGCGACGCATCGGGTCTACCACCTGGCTCTTCGCCGCCGACAATCGCGGTACGGCGGCGTGGACTTTCAACGGTGGTCGGCTGCAGCAGGTGTGGAAAAATGGAGAAGGCGGAACGAGTCCAGTCATCGCCGGTGGTCTTCTCTACGTGTACGACCCTGACGGAAGTCTCCGTGTTTACGAACCGGCAACCGGAAAACAGGTTACGGTGCTGGAAAGCGGAAGCGGACACTGGAACAGTCCCATCGTCGTCGACGGACGGATCGCGCTTCCGGAAGGCGGCGCCAACCAGCGTCGGACCACAGGCGTTCTCAGCATCTGGCGTCTTCCGTAGCGGGAGGCGGTAAGCGGGAGGCGGGAAGCGGCAGGCGTAAAAACTGGTGATCGATTTCGCCCGGACTTAGGTTAGGCGACACCTTCGTCGCGATGGCAATCCAATGAATCGTTTGCACCGGTACGCGGTTGCTCTACCCATCCTCTTCGCTGTCGCGGCGCCCGCGTCGAGTCTCGCGCAAGCACGCCGGCCGATCAGCGAGACCGATCTGTTCAAGTTCGTGTGGGCTGCGGACCCGCAGATCTCTCCCAACGGATCTCAGGTGGCTTTCGTGCGCGTGAACGTGAACGAGGACAAAGATCGCTACGAGACGCAGATCTTCGTCGTGCCGGCCGATGGCAGCGCGCCTCCACGTCCGTTGACTTCCGGCCGCAACGACAGATCGCCGCGCTGGTCGCCGAGTGGCCGTGAGATCGCGTTCGTGCGCACGCCGGAGCCGGTCGATGGGAAGTCGAAGCCGTCGCAGATCTATCTGATCTCGATGGACGGCGGTGAAGCGCGCGCTCTCACCGATGTTCCGAAAGGTGCGGGCACGCCAGTGTGGTCGCCCGATGGGCGGACTATCGCTTTCAATTCAACTCCGGACACGTCGTCCTCGTCCAAAGCGGATTCGGCGAAGAAAGCCGCCGACACAACGCAGAAGAAACACGTCAGCGACGTTCGCGTGATAACACGCGCGCAGTATCGTTGGAACGGGCCCGGCTACACCGATGTCGCCGCGCACTCGCACATCTGGACCGTGCCGTCCTCGTTCACTGCTTCGGGCGCACTGCCGACAGTGAAGCAGATCACCTTCGGCGAATTCGACGAAGACGAACCAGTGTGGTCCCCTGATGGATCACGCCTCTACTTTACATCCAACCGGCATCTCGAGCCTTACTACGAGACGACTGGCGCGGAGCTGTACTCGGTGCCGGCGAACGGCGGCGCGATCGTGAAAGTCGCGAGCCTTGACGGTCAGATCGGTTCCGTCGCTCCTTCGCCGGACGGCAAGCGCATCGCGTTCACCGGCATCCAGAACGCCAAACCGCTGCGCTTCTACAATCAGGGCGATCTGTTCATCATGGATGCGGCGCCCGGCTCTCAACCACGGAATCTCACCACGGGTTACGATTTCGACATTGAGGGCGGACTGACGGCGGACCAGCATCCACCGCGGGCTGGTGCGGGCGGCGGGATTGTTTGGAGCCGAGATGGTCGCAGCGTAGTCGTCGTTACGGCGGAGAACGGGCGCGCGAATCTGAAGCGGTTCTCCGCCGCCGACGGCAAAATCGACTCCGTCACGACCGGCAATCACGATGTTGTTGCTTACACTGCCACTGCCGATGGCTCGAAGATAATCGCCCTAATCTCGACTCCGACGAACATCGGTGATCTGTTCGTCGTCGATGCCGGTGCCGCGCGCACTGCGCCTCGTCAGATCACGCGCGTCAACGAAGGATTGTTCAGCACGCTTGATCTCAGTAAGCCGGAGGAATTCTGGTACCAGAGCTTTGATGGCCGGCGCATTCAGGGTTGGATTCTCAAACCGTCGGGATTCAATGCATCGAGAAAATATCCGATGATTCTCGAGATTCATGGCGGACCGAACGCTGCTTACGGCTACACCTTCACGCACGAGTTTTCCTGGATGGCGGCCAAGGGCTACGTCGTGCTCTACACCAATCCGCGCGGCAGCACGTCGTACGGTCAGGACTTCGCCAACATCATCCAGTTCCATTATCCGGGCGACGACTACAAGGATCTGATGGCAGGCGTTGATGAAGTGCTCAAGCGCGGTTACGTCGATTCGACGCGCATGGGAGTGACGGGAGGAAGCGGCGGAGGAGTTCTCACGAACTGGATCGTCACTCACACCACCCGCTTCGCCGCCGCCGCGTCGCAGCGATCCATCGCTGACTGGTCGGGCTTCTGGTACTCGGCGGATTTCACGCTCTTCAAGCCGACCTGGTTTTCGGGAGCGCCGTGGGAGAACACCAAGCAGTTCACCGAGCTTTCGCCGATCACCTACATCGCCAACGTCACCACGCCATTGATGTTGATCGAGGGCGAGTCTGACATGCGGACGCCGCCGGCGCTCGGCGGCGAGCAGATGTTCAGAGCGCTCAAATATCTGCACAAGCCGACGGTGATGGTGCGATTCCCGGACGAAACGCATGAACTTTCACGTTCAGGGAAGCCGTGGCATCGCGTCGAGCGACTCCGGCACATCGTCGGTTGGTTCGATAAATACCTGCAGAAGGTTCCGACGACAGTTTACGACGTTCGCTGACGACTAGCGTCGAGCCACTCCCTGTCGGGGGAAGGCGAGGGCGGGATAGCTTAACGGGCGGAAAATTTTCTCACACCTTCACACCATCGAGGGTCAAATGTCGAAGGTCGTGCAATCGCTCGAAGTGAACTCCACGCCGGACAGCGTGATGGACTACATCATCGACATCACCAACCACCCGGCGTTCATCGGTCCGCTCAAGTCAGTCGCCAACATCAAAGGCGATGTCAAGAAACCCGGGACGACATGGGACTGGGTCTACAGTCTGGCCGGTGTCGAGCTCGCTGGAAAGGCGGAGACCGTGCGATTCGTTCCCGGGAAGGAGTTCGTGTACAAAACGACGACCGGCGCCAAGAGCACTTTCACCTATCGCGCCGATGCCGCGGGTGGCAAGAAGACGAAAGTCAGCCTCAATGTCGATTACGAAGTTCCCACCAACGCGCTCGGCAAAATGAAAGCGTCGGTGTTTGAGAAGCTCAACGACGCCGAAGGGAAACGGGTAGTCGAGAATCTGAAAGCGCTGCTCGAAGAATAAAGATTGAGGCAGGTCCTGCCGTGGATCGCCGCCTACTTGCTGATCCTGCTGGCGTGGGCGCTGATCATTCTCAGACGACCCGGGCCGACGCTCTGGAAAGGCAGCTCGCTCGTCGCCGTCAACATCGCGTTCGTATTAGTCTCTACCGCCGTAGTGCTTCTTCAGCGTGGAACATTCGGCAGCGGACTCATTGTGTTCGATGTCGTTCTTATCATTGTCGCGCTGGTAATGAGAGAGAAGTGGCTCTTGCTCGGCATCAGCCACGCTGATTCTGCGGCAGTTCTGGAACGCTGCTTCATCCAGACGCGCGCGACGTCGGTGCGCCGCGCCGACATCTACGCAATCCAGTGCGGCGGCGCCGAGATGCTAGTCCTTATTCGCCCGACCACGGAGAGGATGATGAGCGTCCAGTTCAGCGGCGGCGGAGCATCAAAGAAAGCAGTGCTCGTACGCAACCTCTTCTGCAAGCAGTTTCACAGCTCGTTTCCCACGCCGCGTTTTCGCGCTTGACCGCGGAATCCCGCTTCACGCCTCCCGCCTCCCGCTTCCCGCAGGGGTTACGGGATACCTTTGGCCTCCGTTACGCCGACTACGTAACCCTACGTATCCCCACGCCAGGAACCCGGGGGTAGACTGGTGACCATGCATTCAGCCAAGATGGGCACAGGGCGCAGAATTCCGGGCGCAGCTTCATCTTCGCACGCCGGAATACAGTCGATCGCGGAATACCTGCCGGCGCAAGTTGCGAGCGTCGGCGAGCTGCACGAACGCGGGCTGCTGCGCGGCTCGCCGGACACACTTCGATCGTTCGGATTCGAGACCGTTCACATCGCTGGCGAAGAATCCAATATCGACATGGCGATCGCCGCCGCGGACAAAGTGCTGGAAGAGAGTGGGATCGACCGCGACGACATCGGGATGATTCTTTACGCGGCGGCGCTCAATTCCAGCTCCACGCTGTGGGATGGAAACGGCGGCTCGCCCAACGGCTCGGTACTGCATCTCGAAAGCGTGCCGGACCTGTTCAAGTATCCTGCATCGCTAATTCAGAGCGAGCTCGACCTCACCAGTGCATCCGTGGTCGGCATCAACCAACTCGGCTGCGCGTCGATTTTCGCCGCCCTCAGAATGGCGCGCGCACTCATTGTAGCTGAAGACGACCTCAAGGCCGTTTTGTGCGTGAGTTCTGACAAATTCCCGGCAGGACGTCATCGCGATCTGGCCTACAATCTCGTCTCGGATGGAGCCTGCGCCGCGATCGTGCGTCGGGACGGCGAGACGAACAGAATCGTCGAATGCACCCAGGTTACTAAAGGCGCCCTCTGGGACAGCGAGGAGATCGAGAACGAGATCATCGCCGCATATTTTCCCACCGCCAAGGCGCTGGTCGAGCGAACGCTCGCCAAGGCTGGCCTGGTGATGGACGACATCGCTCTCGTTATTCCGCACAATGTTTCGTTGCGCAGCTGGGAGATACTGGGCCGCTTGATTGGGTGTCCGGTCGACCGGATTTACACCGAGAACATCGCGCGCGTTGGTCATACGATTGCGTCCGACAATTTGCTCAACCTGCGCCGCGCCACTGAGAGCGGAGCGATCGAGAAGGGAGATTACCTGCTGCTGTTCACGTTCGGGTACGGGTCGAATTGGGCCTGCATGATCGTGGAGCACTGAGATGAGACGTCAGTCGATTCTTCTGACAGGAGCTACCGGAGCAGTGGGCAGCGATCTGCTGCGCCGGCTCGACGTCGTTCGCGCTACCTCTGCCTGACGCACGCGCTGCGAATGTGTGGGGAAGCCGCAATGTGTTGGACTTCGCGCGCGAGTGCGGGTCGCTCGAATGCGGCGCATTTCTGAGCACTGTGTATGTGAGCGGCAAACGGAGCGGCGATTTCGCCGAGTCTGATTACGGTGATGCTGGACGTGGGTTCGTCAACAGCTATGAAGAATCGAAGGCCGAGATGGAGGAGATGATACGTCAGGCGATGAACGAGCTGCCGCTGATTCTCGTTCGACTCAGTACGGTCGTTGGCGATTCGACGACTGGCAGGGTGAGCCGGTTCAACACCATCCATCACGCCATCAGGCTTTTTTACAGTGGACTGGCGCCGATGATTCCCGGTG
>WNGI01001848.1_pt1 | contig 18037 bp, 17 predicted proteins | sample 5400621 | NCBI WGS metagenome assembly WNGI01 (sample SAMN13153374, study PRJNA577476) | soil metagenome | isolation source: 20 cm soil or saprolite under Garry oak tree replicate 1 | place: USA:California | collected 2016-06-15
CGGCTCGCGGAGATGTCCAGCTCTTCCATGATCTTCTGCGCCCGCACCTTGCCGACGCCCGGCAGCGACTCGAGGACCGTCGAAACCTTCATCTTGCCCAAGGTGCCGTCGTCACCCGCCGTCTTCAACACATCGGCGAGCGTTCGCTTCCCCGACTTCAGCTCCCCTTTGACCTCTGCGCGCTTCTTGCGAGCCTCCGCGGCTTTGGCGAGCGCCTGTGCGCGCTGTTCGGGGGTGAGCACGGGAAGAGCCATGGACATACTCCTTCGTTCGGTGGAAGGTCAGAACCCGGGGAGTATACGCACGGCCCGTGAGCGGGACAAACGGGAAACGAACGGTGTGGCCTGCGGATTCAGCGCGCGGAGCGCAGGATCCCGCGTGCGACACCGACGGGATCGACCGCGTCGGTGATCGAGCGTCCGACGATGAGATAGTCGGCGCCGCGCTCGATCGCAGCCTCGGGTGTTAGCACGCGCACCTGATCATGGCCGTTCGATCCTTCGGGACGGATGCCCGGAACGGCGAGCACGAAATCCTCGCCGCACGCGTCTCGCACATCGCGAACATCCTCCCCGGACACGACGACGCCGTCGAGCCCGGCTTGCTTCGCTTCCCACGCGAGCGACGCCGGCGACGCGAGTCCCTCACCACCGTGCGACGACAGGACGGTTACCCCGAGCACGAGCGGGACGGGGTGTCCCGAGGCATCGGCTCCTCGCCGGGCACCCTCCAGGGCTCCCCGCATCATCGCCTCGCCGCCGAGCGCATGGACGTTGAACATCCGCACCCCGAGCCTCGCGACGTTCGCGCTCGCACGCTCGACCGTGGTCGGGATGTCGTGGAGCTTGCAGTCGACGAAGACCGGCGCCCGCTCGGCGATCGCACGGACGGCCTCGGGCCCGTGCGCCCAGAAGAGCTCGAGCCCGACCTTGAGCATGGCCGCGTGCGGCGCCAACGCCTCGGCGAGCGCCACAGCCGGTGTCATATCGGAGACGTCGATCGCCACGACCAGGGGGTTCTCGGGGCGAGGTCTCATGGGGCCGGCACCGGGTCCGGGTCCGGGTCCGCTCCAGCCGGCTCGTGCGGTCGCAGCCGGCCGCGGAGCTCCACCGGCGACGCGAGGCGGGCGGCTTTGAGCCGCCGAACGATCCCCTGCGCGACCGTCACCGCGGCCGCCGGGTCGGTGAGGGTGGCGGTCCCGACCTGCACGGCCCACGCTCCGGCGAGCAAGCACTCGACCGCGTCCTCCCCGGTTCGGATACCGCCGCTCGCGATCACGGGGACGCCGGGGATCGCCTGCGCCACGTCGAAGACCGCGCGCAGGGTGATCGGCTTCAGGGCGGGACCCGAGAGCCACCCCCGCACCGTCCCGATCCGTGGACGGTCCCGCGTGACGTCGAGGCCGAGCGCGGGAGGTGAGGCCAGGAGCGTCACCCCCGTCGCTCCGGCGCGGACGGCGGTCCGCGCGAGTGTGACGATGTCGTCGGACGCCCCGGGGAGTTTCGCGAAGACCGGGATCAACGACATGCGCGCGACCGCGCCGACGATCTCGTTCAGTCGGTCCGGATGCGCCCCCAAGACCGGGCGATCGAGCTCGTCGTCGGGGCCCGACAGATGGATCTCGATCGCTGCGACCTCCGGCCGCCCCTGGAGCGCGCTGGTCATCCGCACGTATTCCTCCAGCGACGTGCCGCCGATCGACACGACGATCCGCGCACCGCCACGGGCGATGCGAGGCAACTCGCCGGCTACGAACGCGTCGAGCCCGGGGTTCTGCAGTCCCGTCTCCCAGACGACCCCGGCGGGCGATTCGGCGATCCGCGGCACATCCGATCCGACCCGCTCCGCCACCGTGATGGTCCGAGAGACGATCGCCCCGACGCGACGGAGGTCGACGAGACCCGCAAGCTCGCGGCCGGTTCCCCCACACCCCGCCGCGATCATCACCGGGGTCGGGAGGACCATCCCTCCCAGATCGACGGCGAGTGAAGGGGCGGCGGTCACGCCCCGTCGCCTCCACCCGGCATCGACCCGACTGGCTCGGTGGCCGGGGCGGTCTGCGTCCCGCCGAGCCACCGATCCCACAGGATGCGCGCGGGATCGAAGACCGGCCCGTCGACGCACGCCCGGAGGTTGTCGTAGCCGGATCGATCCTTGTGTGCGACCGGGACCGCGCACGTGTTGCAGAGGCCGAATCCGCACCCCATGCGCTCCTCGACCGCAACCTGTGCGGGAAGCCGGTTCGTCCGGCAGAACGCGGCAACCGCCACGAGCGTCGGCGCCGGCGCGACCGCGTAGACGACCTCGGCTTCCGCGCGGGCGATCGCATCCGGCAGCGCATCGAGGACGCGACCTCGCTCGCCGAGCGAGCCGTCTGCGGTCATCACGGCGACGGTCTGGGCGAGGCGCTTGGCGTCGATCGGCTTGAACACGGTTTCGAGCGTGCTCCCCCCGAGGATCATGTCGACGCGTTTGTGCCGAGCGACGAGCTCTTGGGCCAGGAAGAACAGCGAGGCGGCCCCGCGCCCCTCGGCCACCAGGAGGCAGTTCGTGAGGCGCTTCGGATAGGAGAAGGCTTTACCGAGCGGACCGATCACGTCCAGGAACTCGTGCGCGCGGGTACCGGCGAGCCAACCGGTGCCCGCCCCCGATGCCGGATCCACGACGAACTCGAGCGTGCCGGCCCACCCCCCTCGGCGGGACGCCTGATGGATCGAGAAATGGCGGCGCAAGACGAACTCGCGGCCTTCCGGCATCGCGATCGCGAGGAACTGACCCGGGCGAGAGCGTTCGGCGATCTCGGGAGCCACCAGCGTGATCGACTGATAGGCACCGATCTTCCGCGTCGACAGGATCTCCGCGCGTGCGCGTTTCATGCGGATGCCCCGGCGACGTCGGCGGCCTCGTCGAAGGTCAGCCGCACCTGGACCGGCCCCTCGCGGCCCGCGGCGTGGTGCTCCTGGATCGACATCGGGGTCGTGGGTTCGCCGCGGAGCGCCTCGATCCCGCGGAGGGCGGCGAACGCCCCCGGGAGCGTGGTGATGCACGGCACGCCCGCGGCCGCGGCGGCGGTCCGGATGAGCGAGCCGTCCGTTCGTGGGGCTCGCCCGAAGGGCGTGTTGATCACGAGGTCGACCACGCCGGCACGGATCAGCCCGGCGACGTTGTCCGCGTCCTCGGAGACCTTCGCGACCAACGCGACCGGGATCCCCGCCCGCTGCAGGACACCGGCGGTGCCACGCGTCGCCAGGATGCGGAAGCCCAGATCCGCCAGTCGCTTCGCCGGGAACACGATCGAGCGCTTGTCGCGGTTCGCGACGCTCACGAACACGGTTCCCGTGGTGGGGAGAGCGTGGCCAGCCGCCACCATCGCCTTCGCGAGGGCCATCCCGGAGTCGGCGTCGATCCCCATCACCTCGCCGGTCGATCGCATCTCCGGTCCGAGGATCGTGTCGACGCCCGGGAACCGGCCGAAGGGAAGGACGGCCGCTTTGACGCTGGTCGATGGGAGATGACGGTAGTGGTACCGATCCGCAGGCACGATCCCGTCCGCGCGCATGTCCGCGATCGTTCGACCCACGAGCACGAACGTCGCGACGCGAGCGAGCGAGACGCCGATCACCTTGCCGACGAAGGGAACGGTGCGAGAGGCGCGCGGGTTCGCCTCGAGCACCCAGATCCGCTCGTCCTTGACCGCAAGCTGCAGGTTCAGGAGCCCGACCACACCGATCCGTCGGGCGATCCGGGACGTGATGTCCTCGATGAGATCGAGCTCGTCGTCGCTCAGGGTCGCGGGCGGGATCTGGCACGACGAGTCCCCCGAATGGACGCCGGCCTCTTCGATGTGCTCCATCACGGCGCCGATGAAGACGTCGCCCTCCGCATCGCATACGGCATCGACATCCACCTCGATCGCGCCTTCGAGGAAGCGGTCGATCAAGACCGGATGCTCGGGCGACGCCTCGGCGGCCATCTCAACGAAGCGCTCGAGCTCTTCGTCGTCGTAGACGATCTCCATCGCTCGGCCCCCGAGCACGTAGCTCGGGCGGACCACGACCGGGTACCCGATCCGCGCGGCGACGTCGCGTGCTTCCGACATGGTCCGTGCCTCGCCGTGGGGCGGCGCCGGGATCTCGAGCTCCTGCAGGAGCGCCGCGAAACGACCGCGGTCCTCGGCCAGGTCGATCGCCTCCGGCGGCGTCCCCAGGATCGGCACGCCCTCGTCACGGAGCGTTCGCGCGAGCTCGAGCGGTGTCTGGCCACCGAGCTGCGCGATCACCCCCACGGGTCGCTCCGCCCGACAGACGGCCAGCACGTCTTCTGCCGCAAGGGGTTCGAAGTAGAGCCGGCTCGCCGTGTCGTAATCGGTGGAGACCGTCTCGGGATTCGAGTTGATCATCACGGAAGCGAAGCCCGCCTCCTCGAGCGCGAAGGCTGCGTGGACGCAGGCGTAGTCGAACTCGATCCCCTGCCCGATCCGGTTCGGGCCGGCGCCGAGGATCACCACTCGGGGACGGTCCGCATCGCCGGTCTCGGTCTCCTCCTGATAGGTGGAGTAGTGGTACGGCGTGCGAGCGGCGAACTCGCCCGCGCAGGTGTCGACCGTCTTGAACACCGGGGTCACTCCGAGGGCCTCGCGGCGCGCCCGCACCGCTCCGGCGGAGCGATCCGTGAGCTGGCCGATGCGTTCGTCCGACAGCCCCAGCCGCTTCGCCTGCCGGAGCTCGTCGGTCTGGATCTCCTCGAGCGGTCTCCCGCTGAGCTCGCGCGCGCCCTCGACCACCTGTGCGATCTGGTCGACGAACCAGGGGTCGATCCGCGAGGCAGCTGCGACGTCGTCGATCGTCTCGCCCGATGCGAGCAGCGCGGCGACCAGGTGCAGTCGGTGCTCGGAGGGCCGGGCGGCGTCGGCGAGCGACGGGTTGCCCGGTGCGGTCAGGGAGGCGAGATCTGCGCCTCCCCACGTTCGGTCCGATGCCGGTCGCTCGAGCCCTCGCCAGGCTTTGCCGATCGCCTCCTTGAACGTGCTGCCGATCGCCATGACCTCGCCGACGGAACGCATCGTCGAGCCGAGCGCGGTATCGGCGGCGGGGAACTTCTCGAACGCGAAGCGAGGGATCTTCACGACGACGTAGTCCAGCGTCGGTTCGAACGCAGCCGGTGTCTCGCCGGTGATGTCGTTCGTGATCTCGTCGAGCCGGTACCCGACGGCGACGAGCGCCGCGATCTTCGCGATCGGGAATCCGGTGGCCTTGGACGCGAGCGCGCTCGAGCGCGAGACGCGCGGGTTCATCTCGATCAGGACCTGCCGGCCGGTCGACGGATCGACGGCGAACTGCACGTTGGACCCACCCGTCTCGACGCCGATCACTCGGAGCACCTCGATCGCGGCATCGCGCATGCGCTGATATTCCCGGTCGCTGAGGGTCTGCTGTGGCGCGACCGTGATCGAGTCGCCGGTGTGCACGCCCATCGGATCGAGGTTCTCGATCGAGCAGACGATCACGGCGTTGTCGGCGCCGTCGCGCATCACCTCGAGCTCGAACTCCTTCCACCCTGCGATCGACTCTTCGATCAGCACCTCGTTGACGGGGCTCGCCGCCAGCGACCGAGCCGCGACGTCCGCGAGCTCGGCCCGATCGTCGGCGAACCCGCTCCCCCCTCCGCCCAAGGTGAACGACGGCCGGACGATCACGGGGAACCCGAGGGCCGTCCCCAGCGACACGGCCTCCTGGACCGACCGCGCGATGCCCGACCGCGGGACATCGAGCCCGGCCTCGACCATCGCGCGTTGGAACCCGCTGCGATCCTCCGCCTTGTGGATCGCCTCCAGCGACGCGCCCAGCATCCTGACGCCCAGCCGCCCCAGGTCGCCGGACTCGGCGAGCGCGACGCTCACGTTCAAGCCGGTCTGGCCACCGAGCGTCGGCAGCAGCGCGTCGGGCCGCTCTCGCTCGAGGATCTGCAGGACGGAAGCCGGCGTGAGCGGCTCGATGTACGTGCGGTCGGCGAACTCGGGGTCGGTCATGATCGTCGCGGGGTTCGGGTTGACCAGGCACACCTCGAACCCCTCGCGCCGAAGCACCGTGCACGCCTGCGTCCCCGAGTAGTCGAACTCACACGCTTGGCCGATGACGATCGGTCCCGACCCGATCACGATGATCTTCCGGATGTCCGTGCGCCGTGGCATCAGGTTCCCGCCTCCATCAACGCGCGGAACGCGTCGAAGAGGTACCGCGAATCATGGGGGCCCGGCGCTGCCTCCGGGTGGTACTGCACGCTCGCCGCGGGCACGTCGAGACAGCGGAGCCCCTCGAGGGTGCCGTCGTTGAGGTTCCGGTGCGAGAGCTCGACCCGCCCGTGGCCGGTGAGCGCGCGGCCGTCGCCGTCCTTCGGCCATCCTTCCGGATCGACCGCGAAGCCGTGGTTGTGACTCGTGATCTCGACCGCCCCCGTCGCGAGGTTCTTGACCGGTTGGTTCACGCCGCGATGCCCGAACTTCATCTTGTACGTCGCACCGCCGAGCGCCAGCCCGAGCAGCTGATGCCCCAGGCAGATCCCGAAGATCGGGATCGTGCCGAGCAACTCGCGGGCCGCCTCGATCCCGTAGACGGTCGCCGACGGATCACCAGGGCCGTTCGACAGGAACACGCCATCGAAACGGCCTCGGGCGATCGTCGCCGGCGGGGTCTCGGCCGGGTACACCGTGCACCGGATGCCGTGGTCCGCCAAGAGCCGCAGGATCGTGCGCTTCAAACCGAAGTCGTAGGCGGCCACGCGGAAGATCCGGCCGCGGTCCGTCGGCGGCGGTCCGGTGACGACCTCCGCGTCGAACGGCGACGCGGTGGAGACGGTCTTCGCCAGGTCCGCGCCGGCCATCCCGGGAGACGAACGGACCCGCTCGACGAGCGACACCGCGTCGAGATCCTCGGACGAGATCGCCGCACGCATCGAGCCCTGTTCCCTGATCCGAAGGGTCAGCTTGCGCGTGTCGACCCCCTCGATCCCCGCGACCCCGGCGTCCCCCAGCGCGTCGGACAACGAACCGCTCGCGCGCCAGGAGCTCGCGCGGCGGGCGACCTCACGCACCACGAACCCGGCCACCTGGATGCGCCCGCTCTCCGCGTCGTCGGCGTTCATGCCGTAGTTCCCTTGGTGCGGGGACGTCATCGTGACGATCTGCCCCGCGTAGGACGGGTCCGTCAGGACCTCCTGATATCCGGTCATGCTCGTGTTGAAGACGGCCTCGCCGAACGCCTCGCCGGACGCTCCGAAACCCGTCCCTCGGAACACCGAGCCGTCCTCCAGCGCGAGCAGCGTGGGGCGACGACCGGGCGTCATCTCGTCGGCTTCCCCTCCGCCACGACCAGCGCCCCGCGGTAGACCGTGTGGGAAACGCGACCGCGCAGCCGGCGCCCGAGGAACGCGCTGTTGCGGGCCTTCGACGCGAACGGAGCCTCGACGACCCACTCGTGGTCCGGATCGAACACCACCAGGTTCGCCGGCCGCCCGGGTTCGATCGGGCCGCCGTGATCGGTCGCGCCCACGATCCGCGCGGGGAGCGTCGAGAGCACGTCGAGTGCCCGCGACAGCGGAAGGAGACCCGGATGCACGAGCTCGGTCATGATCACGCCGAGCGCGGTCTCGAGCCCGATCGTCCCCGGAGCCGCCCGATCGAACTCCGCCTCCTTCTCCTCGATCGCGTGGGGAGCGTGATCGGTGGCGACCGCATCGATCGTCCCGTCCGCGAGACCGTCGCGGAGCGCGTCACGGTCCTCGCCCGAGCGGAGCGGCGGGTTCATCTTCAGGTTGGCGTCGTAGGTCTGCAGATCCTCGTCCGTGAAGGTCAGGTGATGCGGGGTCACCTCGGCGGTCACCCGGATGCCCTCGGACTTCGCGCGGCGAACGAGCTCGACGCTCCTCCCGCTCGACAGATGGCACAGATGGATCCGACCGCCGGTTGCGCGCGCGAGCGCCAGGTCGCGCGCGACCACGATCTCCTCCGCTTCGGCGGGGCGGCCCCCGAGCCCGAGGGCGGCGGACACGACGCCCTCGTGCATGTGCCCGCCTTCGACGAGCGACGGGTCCTCCGCGTGCTCGGCGAGGACGATGTCGTCTCCGAAGGCCTTCACGTAGCGCAGTGCGTTCCGCAGGAGCCGGGCCGTGGGGATCGCACGGCCGTCGTCGGAGAACACCCGAACCCCGGCCTCCACCATCTCCCCCATCTCTGCGAGCTGCTCTCCCTCGAGGCCTTTCGTGATGGCGCCGACCGGATGGACCTCGCAGAGACCGGCGGTCGCGGCCAGGTCGCGGACGGCCTGGATCACCGCGGCGTTGTCCGCGACGGGTTGGGTATTGGCCATCGCCGCAATCGCCGTGTAGCCGCCGACCGCGGCTGCGCGCGTCCCGGTCGCAACCGTCTCCTTGTGCTCCTCCCCCGGCTCGCGCAGATGCGTGTGCAGGTCGACGAGACCGGGTGCGATCACGAGCCCTCGGGCGTCGATCCGCTCGGCGCCCTCGGCGGCGTCCGGACCGGCGATGACGCCGTCGGCGACGATGACGTCCCGGACGTCGTCGACGCCGGTCGCCGGGTCGACCACCCGGCCACCCTCGAACACGAATCTCGTACTCACGAAGCCTCGCCCTTCCCGCCCCCGAGCAAGAGGAACAGCAGAGCCATCCTGACGGCGATGCCGTTCGTCACCTGCTCCTCGATCACGGAACGGGGCAGGTCGGCCACGTCGGAGTCGATCTCGACGCCACGGTTCATCGGCCCCGGGTGCATGATGAGCCCGCCTTCCGGCATGAGGGCGACCCGGTCGCGCGTGATGCCGAACAGGCGCGCGTACTCGCGTACGCTGGGGAAGTACTCGAGTCGTTGGCGTTCCCGCTGGACCCGAAGCACGTAGCAGACGTCGAGCTTGGGCAGCACTCCCTCGATGTCATAGCTGACCTGCACGCCCCAGATCGGCGCCTCCGGTGGGATCAGCGTCGGCGGCCCCACCAGTGTGACCTCGGCGCCCATCTTCACCAGCCCGAAGCTCAGCGAGCGGGCCACCCGCGAGTGCTGCACGTCCCCGACGATCCCCACTCGGAGCCCCTCGAGACGACCGAGCTTCTCTCGCATGGTGTACAGATCCAGGAGGCCTTGGGTCGGATGTTCGTGCGTTCCGTCGCCGGCGTTGAGGACGTGGGCATCCACCCACCTGGTCAGCTGGAGCGGCGAGCCGCTCGAGGAGTGACGGATCACGATCGCATCCGCGCCCATCGCCTGCAAGGTGAGGGCGGTGTCCTTGAGCGACTCCCCCTTCGCGACGCTCGATCCCCCCGCGCTGAAGTTGATCACGTCGGCGGACAGCCGCTTCGCGGCCAGCTCGAACGAGATCCTCGTGCGAGTGGAGTTCTCCAGGAAGAAGTTCACGACGGTCCGGCCGCGGAGGGCCGGGACCTTCTTGATCACCCGCGTCCCGACCTCGCGGAACGACTCCGCCGTGTCGAGGATCCGCGTGACATCCGTCGCGCTCAGATCGTGCATCGACAGCAGGTGCTCGTTCACGTCACCGCGCTCCCTCGACCACGACCGCGTCTTCGCCATCGAGCTCGGCGACGAGCACCCGGACGTCATCGACGCGACCCGTCGGCACGTTCTTCCCCACGAAGTCGGCCCGGATCGGCAGCTCGCGATGACCGCGATCCACGAGCACGGCGAGCTGGATCTTACGCGGGCGCCCGAGATCCATCAGGGCGTCCATCGCGGAACGGATCGTCCGGCCGGTGAACAACACGTCGTCGACCAGCACGACGACCTTGCCCGACACGTCGAACGGGATCCTCGTTTCGTGGACCTCGGGCGCATCCGCCCGCATCCCGATGTCGTCGCGGTAGAAGGTGATGTCGAGGACCCCGACGGGGACGACGGGCCCCTCGATCCGACGGATCTCGTCCGCGAGGCGCCTCGCCAGATCGTCCCCGCGATCCGCGATCCCCACGAGGACCACGTCGGCCGCGCCCTTGTCTCGCTCCAGGATCTCGTGGGCGATCCGCGTGAGGGCGCGCCGGACGTCGTCGGGCTCCATGACCTTGGCGCTCAGAAGGGAACGCCTCCCTGAGCGAGCAGGGAGGCGGACGTGTTGTCGTGCAAGTTCTCGCTCCCTTCCCGGCCTCGCAGGACCGGCTTAAAGGGGATGAACGGCCGGACGGAGCATACCGGCCGGCCGCCACGCGGACAATGAGGAAGCTTCCTGTGCGCATCGTCCTGCCCGACGTATGCTGGGTCGGAGCTTCCCGAACGCGAAAGGTGCGCCAGAGCCATGGGACCTGAATGGATCGTCGTCGGCATCATCGCGGTCGCCGTCCTCTTCGGGGCGAAGAAGATCCCCGACATCGCTCGCAACGTCGGCCGCGCACAAGGTGAGTTCAAGAAGGGGATGCGGGAGGGCACCGTCGAGGGATCGGCGCCACCGCCGGCCGAGACGCCGCCCGCGGTTGCAGAACCGCCCAAGCCGGCCGAGCAGCCCCCCGCCCCTTGACCGACCGGGCCAGCCTCACGAACCACCTCCGTCGTCACGCGACGCTTCGTCGCGCGCCACCCGTCCCAGGATGCCGTTGACGAACCGTTTCGATTCGTCGGTGGAGAGCTCCGCCGCCGCCTCGACGGCTTCGCTGATCGCGACCGACGGGGGAACGTCCTCTCGATAGAGCAATTCCTCCACGGCGACCCGCAGGATCGTGCGGTCGAGGGGGGTCATCCGGTCGACGCTCCACTCCTCCGCGTCGCGCTCGAGGAGCAGGTCGATCGAAGGGAGATGCGCTTCGACGCCCTCGACCAGCTCACGGGAGAACGTCGGGATATCACGGCCGGCCTCGTGCCAACCCGCCACCACCGCCCCCGGCGTATGCCCGGTCACATCGGCTTGGTACAGGACGTCGATCGCGATCCGTCGGGCCTCTCGGCGGCTCCCCACCTCAACCCTTCACACGTTCGAGGTACTCGCCCGATCGCGTGTCCACCTTGATGCGCTCCCCCTCCTCGACGAACAGGGGGACCTGGACGACGGCACCCGTTTCCAGCTTCGCGGGCTTCATCGCTCCCGTTCTCGTGTCGCCCTTCGCTCCCGGATCGGTTTGGACGATCGCGAGGGCGACCGAAGCGGGGAGCTCGACGGCGATGGGCACGCCCTGGTGCATCGCGATCTGCGCCTCGCCCGACTCGGCGAGGTATCGGGGGGCGTCGCCCATGATCTCGCCCGGCACGTGCACCTGTTCGTACGTGTCCTTGTCCATGAACACGTACTCGCCGCCATCGGCGTACAGGTATCGCATCGACGTGCGCTCGACGATGGCGAGCCCGACCTTCACGCCGGCGTTGAAGGTCTTCTCGACGACGGCGCCGGTCTTGACGTTGCGGAGCTTCGAGCGCACGAAGGCGCCGCCCTTGCCGGGCTTCACGTGCTGGAACTCGACGACCTGGAACAGGGTTCCGTCGAGGTCGAGGGTCATCCCGTTCTTCAGGTCGTTCGTGGATACGCTCACCCGGACTCCCTCACAGCTCGATCAGGTCGCGCGTGGAGATCCCGACGACCGCGCACCCATCGTCGCGGACCTCCACCATGTCCTCGATCCGGACTCCGCCGATCCCGGGGAGATAGATCCCGGGTTCGATCGTGACCACGGAGCCTCCGGGAAGCTCGTTCTCCTGGGTCGTTCCGAGCCACGGCTGCTCGTGGATCTCGAGGCCCACCCCGTGACCCAGGCCGTGGACGAAGTTGTCCCCGTAGCCCGCCTCGGCGATGACAGACCGCGCCGCCGCATCCACCTCGACCCCGGTCACCCCCGCACGCACCACGTCGATCGCAGCCTGTTGCGCCTGACGAACGATGTCGTGCACCTTCTGCAGCTGGGCCGCGGGCTGACCGAACGCGATCGTGCGGGTCATGTCGGCGTGATAGCCCTCGACGAGCGCTCCGAGATCGAGCTTGATCACGTCGCCCTCCTCGAGGACACGATGACCGGGCACGTGATGGGGCTCGGCCGCGTTCTCGCCGAAGGCGACGATCGGATCGAATGCGAGCCCGTCGGCTCCGGCCTCGAGCATCAGCCGCTCGAGCTCCCGGGCGATCCACCCCTCCGAGACGCCGAGGGCGAAACGGTCCAAGATCCCGGTGAACGCGGCGTCCGTCGCCGCCTGCGCACGCCGGATCAGCTCCCGCTCCTCGTCGTCTTTCACGCGGCGCCCGACCTCCACGACGTCGTCGGATGGGACGAGCTCGACGCCGCTCCCCAACGCCTCGGCCAGACCGGCGTGAGCCGACAAGGTCATCCGGTGGGCTTCGACGCCGAGCCGCGCGACCGGGGTCGAGGCGCACCGTTCCGCGACCGCGCCTCGGTACGACCGGTCGGACGCGGATCGGTCGATGTCCGGCGCCTCGCGGCGAGCCTGTTCCGCGTACCGCCCATCCGTGAGGAAGAGCTCGAACGACCTGCCGATCAGGATCTGCCCGTTGGATCCCGTGAAGCCCGTCAGGTATCGCGTGTTTGCGAGGTCGGTCACGAGGAACGCGTCCACCCCGAGGTCACCGAGACGCGCGGCGAGCGCGCGTCTCCTCAGCTGGTGATCCATGGCATCGCCTCCAGCGCGAGATGATAGCCACCGGCCCCGAGTCCCCCGATCGTGGCGCGGCACACCGCCGAGATCACCGAAGTCTGGCGGAAAGACTCGCGTGCGTAGATGTTCGACATGTGCACCTCGATCACCGGCGCCGAACAGGCCTCCACGGCGTCACGGAGCGCGTACGACTGGTGCGCGAGGGCGCCGGGGTTGAGGACCACGGCGTCCACCCCTTCGCTGGGCGCCGAGAGCAGCCAGCCGATCAGATCGCCTTCGTGATCGGACTGCTTCCACGCCACCGCGTGGCCGAGCTCTCCGCCTCGCCGATCCACCTCCTCCATGATCTCGGCGAGCGTCTGCGACCCGTACGTGTCGGGATCGCGCTGCCCGAGCGCTCCCATGCTGGGGCCGAACAGATAGAGCACGTTCATACGGGAGCTCCCATCTCGTGGAGGACGCGGCGAACCTCGTCCGGGGGCACGCGGTCGACGATCCGTGGGCGACCGACATCCTCGAGCAGGACGAAGCGGACGCCGTCATGGAACTTCTTGTCCATCTGGAACGCGTGGAGGATGTCTCCGGCCGGTGGCAGCGGACCGGCCGGGTCGAGGCCCAGGGACGAAAGGAGCCGGACCGTCCGGGCCGTGAGCCCTTCCGGACCGAGCCCCCGCGCTTCGCTCAACCGCGCGGCGAACACCATCCCTGCCGCGATCGCCTCCCCGTGCGTCCGACCCGCGAACGCGTCGAGTCGCTCCAACGCATGTCCGAGCGTGTGGCCGTAGTTGAGGACCAGGCGCCCACCGGTGTCGCGCTCGTCCTCGGCGATGGCGCCGGCCTTCGCGGCAACGCATCGGGTGACGAGTCGCTCGAGCGCGGCCGGATCTCGAGCCAGGATCGGCGAGGGATCCCGCTCCAGTTGCTGGAGCAGGTCGACGTCGATCGTCAGGGCGTATTTCGCGACCTCGCCGAGTCCGGCGCGGAACGCACGATCCGGGAGGGACGCCAGCGCCGAGATCTCGCTGAGGACCACGCACGGTTGATGGAACGCCCCCACGAGGTTCTTGCCCTCGGGGAGGTTCACGGCGGTCTTCCCGCCGATCGACGCGTCCACCTGCGCGGTGAGCGTGGTCGGCACCTGCACGAACGGGGTGCCACGCATGTACGTGGACGCGACGAACCCTGCCAGATCGCCGGTCGAGCCACCTCCCAGCGCGATGACCGGGTCGTCTCGATGCGCCTCCTGCGTCGCGAGCTGATGCAGGAGCGCGCGATAGACGTCGAGGGTCTTCGCTTCCTCACCGGCCGGGACGAGGAGCGGCACCGCGTGGAGCCGGGCTCGATCCAGCGCCGTCGCGAGGGTTGGGAACCAGGCGTCGTGCACGGTGCGGTCGGTCACGACGAATGCCTGGGTCGCGCCGGAGAACGCCGGCAGCAGTTCGTCGGCGCGGTCGAGCAGGCCCGAACCCACGTTCACCTCGTAAGACCGCCCGGGGACCCGGACGGTCACGCGCTCCAACGGAGCTCCTCCACGATCGCGTCGGCCACCTCTCCGGGTGTGCCGCTGCCGTCGACGACATGTGCCGCGAACTCTCGGTAGAGCCCCTCGCGTTCGGCCAGCAAGCGCTCCAGGTCACCCTCCGCCCTGATCAGGGGACGCTCGGCGGCCGGGCGGACGCGCTCCTCCAGCAGATCGAGGGGGACGTCCAGGAACACGCAGGTCCCGGTGTTCCGCAACGCGATCCGGTTCGCGGGCTCCAGGACCACGCCGCCGCCGCAGGCGACCACCGAGGGGTCGTGGCGCGACACCTCGACGAGCGCCCTCGCCTCCAGGGCGCGGAACGCAGCCTCCCCTTCGCTCGAGAAGATCTCCGCGACGGTCGAGCCGTGGCGCCGCTCGATCTCGCCATCGAGGTCGACGAACGGAACGCCCAAGCGTCCCGCGACCTCGCGTCCGACCGTTGACTTGCCCGAACCGGGCATCCCGACCAGGTAGACGATCACGGGAGGGCCTCCAGGTACCGGTCGAGGTTCCCCCTCGTCTCCGGGAGCGAATCCCCCCCGAACTTCTCGAGCGTCGCGTCGGCCAGCACGAACGCGACGACGGCCTCGCCGACGACGCCGCCGGCCGGCACCGCGCAGACGTCGGTCCGTTGCTTGATCGCGACCGCGGGTTCGCCCGTCGCGAGGTCCACGGTCCGGAGCGGGCGCGGGACGGTCGAGAACGGCTTCATCGCGGCTCGCATCCGGATCGGTTGTCCGGTCGACATGCCGCCCTCGATGCCGCCGGCTCGCGCGGTGGCTCGTGCGAGCCGGCCGCCACGCACGACGATCTCATCGTGGGCCTTCGACCCGGGACGCGCCGCGCTCGCGAACCCGTCGCCGACCTCGACGCCCTTCACGGACTGGATCGACAGCAGCGCCGCGGCGAGCCGCGCGTCCAGCTTGCGATCCCAGTGGACGTACGAGCCGAGCCCGGGCGGGACGCCGTACGCGAGGACCTCGAAGACGCCGCCGACCGTGTCCTTCGCCTTGCGCAGACGATCTATCTCCGCCTTCATGGCTTCGGAGGCGGCGGGGTCAGCGCAACGAACGGCGGATGCATCGATCGAACCGCGGTCTTCCGGCACCGGAACCTTCCGCGAGCGGCTCCGCACCTTGCCGATCTGCACGACGTGGGAGAACACGTCGATCCCCAATCCATGCAGGAACGCCTTGCAGAACGCGCCGGCCGCGACCCGCGCGGCCGTCTCGCGGGCGCTGGCGCGCTCCAGCACGTTGCGGACGTCGTCGAACCCGTACTTGATCGTGCCCACGAGGTCGGCATGGCCCGGTCGCGGGCGCGTTAGCCGCTGCGCCGGATCCGGCGGTCCTTCGACGGCCATGAGCTCCCGGTACTTCGCGTCCCACTCCACGTTCGGGATCGTGACCGCGATCGGAGACCCGAGGGTGAGACCGTGGCGAACGCCGGCCACGACCTCGAACGCGTCCTCCTCGAGGCGCTGACGTCCGCCGCGGCCGTAGCCGTGGCGTCTGCGCGCGAGCTCCTCGGAGAGCGCTTCGGATGAGAACGGGACCCCCGCCGGGAGCCCTTCGAGCACCGCCACGATCTCCTTCCCGTGGGACTCCCCGGCCGTGAGCAGGCGCAACATGCGCCCGATGATAGTGAACACGCGGTTCGGAACCGCGGGCATGCAAAAGGTGCGGGGGCGGCGCCCTTACGGGGCCGCCCCCGCCGACCGGCGACCGCTCCCCCCGTGGGCGGGCCGCCGGGCTTCGCCCCGCGTCTACTTCGACGGGGTGATGCAGAGCGTGAACGACTGATCGCCGAACACGAACGTTCCACAGTTCCCGGAGACCGAGCGCAGTTCGAACCGGTTCCCCGGTCCGAACTGCTCGCCGACGGCGACGTTGTAGACGACACCGTCGATCTCCACCTGCGCGCGATCGGTCCCGCTCACCCTGAAGGTGTCCAGGAGGACCACGGTGTGACCGCCCAGGTTCTCGCTCGACCCGCCGCCCGGCTGCGTCGGCGGCGGGGATGTCGAACTCGACGAGCCTGACCCGGAAGAGCTGCTCGAGGTCGAGGAGCCACCCGAGCTCGAGGAGCCCGTCCCCGAGGTGCCCGTCGCCACCAGGAACTGCGGTGGGGTCGAGAACGGGTCGCGTCCCGTGAATCGCGCGACCGGCGTCGGGGTGGTCGTGGGCGCGACGGTCGGGGCGAGGGTCGGTGTCGCCGATCCCGTGGTGCGTCGTGGCGGGGCCTGCGTCCCGCCACCACCGCCCAGCACGTTGAACAGGACGAGCCCCACGACGAGGACGCCGGCCACGATGCCGCCGATCCTCAACGTCCGTCGGTCGCGATCGGAGAGCGGCATGGTTAGGGACTCGCTCCCGAGGTCGGCCCGGGCTCCGAGCCCGGGCCGGCGCTCGTGTCGGTCGTGTAGGTCTGGATCGTGGCGCTGAGCGTCAGGAGGGGCACCCCGGTCTGGCTCGTCTCGCCCGGCGCGAGGCTCAGGTTGGTCACGATCGCCGCTCTCGGGAGCGTTTCGATCTGATACATGAGATCCGTCACGTCGAAGTACGTGCCCGTGGCGCTCACGCCGACGGCGATCTTCGAGAGGCCGGACGCCGTGTCGAAGATGGGTGTGCCGGGCGACAGGGACACCAGATCGATCCCGGCGGAGATCGCCGCGTTCTGCAGCAGCAGGATGAGACCCGGCTCCTCGGCGGTGGCCGGGATCCGCTGGTTGACCTCCGCGATCGTCTTGCGGGCCTGGGGCGCGGCTGCCTTCGCGTCCTCCAGGGCACTCTTGCGCGACTCGAGGGTCTGCTGATCACGCTGCGCTTGATCCAGCTGGTCCTGCGCCGTTGAGACCTGGCTCATCTTGGGCAGGACGAGCAGCAGCACCATCAGGATGGCCACCCCTGCGACGGCCAGACCGGCGTAGAGCGGCGCCCGGCGGTTATCCATCGGCGGTCACCTGGCCCTGTCCCCTCGGCGTCTCGACGTCCTGGGTCAGGTCGACGCTGGTGGTGAACGTGTAGGCGTTCGGGACGGCGGTGTCGGCCGCGATGGTCGGCATCCACGGATTGACCCAGCCTTGCACCAGCTCCAGCCGCGTCAGCCAGATGCTCAGCGAGTCGAACCCGATCGCCTCGCCGCCGGTCGTCATCGTGCCGATCAACGGGGTGGTCGTCGTCGTTCCCCCCGTCGCCGGAGCCGGTCCGGTGATCGTCGCCGAGAAGGTGCTCAGGTATGCGTCGCTCGGGATCACCCGCGAGAGGTCCATCAACATCCCGGAGAACGAGACCTCGCCCGCGTAGGCGGCATCCAGCTGGCTCTGCGCCTGCTGCGCCTGCACCTGCAGGTCGTCGTACTTCTGCAAGGAGTCGATCTGGCTCTGCAGCTGGGCGTTCGTCGTCTGCTTCGCCTCGATATCACCGTTGACGGATCCGAGGCGGCCAACCTGGACGAGGAAGAAGATGATGATGAGCGCGAGGATGAGCGCGCCGGCCGCAAGGACGGTGAGCGTCAACCGCCGGTAACGCTGTCCCTGGAGGATGTCGGGAGGCAGGAGGTTGACCTGGCTCATCCGACCCTCCCCGGGATCGCGAGTCCGACCGACACGGCGAAGAACGGCTCCGCCGCAGCCATCGCTCCCTCGGATTCCTCGAGCTCGGACGGCACGTGCTGGAACACGCGTCCGGGATCGACCGGGACCGGGATGCGTTGGCGCATCAGGTCGATCAGTCCCTCGAGCTTCGAGCCCCCACCCGTCACCAGCACCCGCGCGATCCGAGCCTCGCGAGCCTGCGCCGTGTAGAACTCGAGCGACGAGCGGACCTCGTCGACGAACGCCGCGGCGCGTTGGAGCGCGACCTGTCGCACCTGCTGCGGTCGAGGCGCCGCCCCTGCCTCGGGAGTAGTTG
>WNGI01001849.1_pt1 | contig 18028 bp, 19 predicted proteins | sample 5400621 | NCBI WGS metagenome assembly WNGI01 (sample SAMN13153374, study PRJNA577476) | soil metagenome | isolation source: 20 cm soil or saprolite under Garry oak tree replicate 1 | place: USA:California | collected 2016-06-15
CGCCACAATACGCCCGCACAAATACGCTTAAGTCCGCGCCGGCGACAGGGCGAACCCGGGAAGCAAGATGGCCGAAAATACCCAAATGGACGTCAAGAAGCTGGGCTTCGAGCGCGCGATCGAGGAGCTTGAATCGATCGTGAAGCGGCTCGAGGAAGGCAAGGTGCCGCTGGAAGAATCCGTCGCCATCTACGAGCGCGGCGAGGCGTTGAAACGGCGATGCGAGGAACTGCTGCGGCAAGCGGAGGCGCGGGTCGACAAGATCACCACCGACGCCAATGGCCAGCCGACCGGAACCGAACCGCTCGACGTCCAATGACAACCGTGTCGCCCCGGTGCGCAGGCGCGCGCCCGGCAACAGGCGGGAACATCGGTGAATCGACGCGACACGAGCGCGCAAGGGCCGAAATAGCTCTTGGCGCGCCGCATGGCCTGATATAGTCCCCGAGCCAGCTCGGGGATCACCAGTAAGTGCGCGTTCAGCACCGCCATATCATCTATGTGCAGGGATACGATCCGCGCGGTCTGGCGCAATATTACCGCATGTTCCGAACCGAGCTGCGGAAATTCGGCCGGCTGTATCAGCTCGACGCCACCGTCAGCCGCCCGCAGGTTGCGCCCCACGGCGAGACCGCATCCTGGACCATCGAGACCGAGGCAAGCGACTGGCAGACCCGTACCCGTTACGATTTTCTGCGATGGGAAGACCTGATCCAGCGCGACCTTGCCGCGCCGATCTGGCGCACGGTTTTCCATGCGATATGGATCTATTGGCGCGTCGTGTTCAGCGGTACCTTCGCGCGATTCTGGAAGGCGAATTGGCGCTTCGCGACCTTCATCACCTACCCGCATTTCCTGCTGCTGATCGAGGCCATGTGCGCGCTCGGCATTGCCTTCGCCTTCGCGAGAGGTCTGGAAGCGCTGGGCATCCCCGACCCGTTCAGCATGGCCGCCGCGGCGGCCCTGTTCCTCGCAATCCTCGGCACCGTGCTGAAGCTCAGCGAGAACGCGACTTACCTGCTCTATCTACTCGCGGACACGATCTGGACCTGGGAATTCTCGCACCGCCAGCGGCCGGAATGGGATGAGCGGATCGACCGTTTTGCCCGATACCTCATCGACGTCGCTCGCGAGGGCGAAGCCGATGAAATCGTCGTCGTCGGCCACAGTTCGGGATCGTTTTTGGGGGCCGAGATTATGGCGCGCGCGCTGAAGCTCGACCCAAACCTCGGCCAGCATGGCCCGCGGGTGGTCTTGCTCACCATCGGCGGCAATTTCCCGATCGTCGGATTTCATGCCGCGTCACAGGATTTCCGCGATCACCTTCGCCTGCTGGCGGTTGAACCTTCGATCGACTGGATCGACTGCCAGTCGCGCAAGGATGTGATGAACTTCTTTCCGTTCGATCCGATCGCCGGACACAGCATCGAGGTCGGCGCCGCCCGACGCAACCCCACGATCGTGCCGGTCCGGTTCCGGGAAATCATCCAGCCCGGACATTACAAGCTGTTCCGCTGGAAGTTCTTTCGGGTGCATTTCCAGTTCGTCATGGCCAACGAACTGCCGCATGCCTACGATTTTTTCATGATCGTTTGCGGGCCGATCCCGTTAAGCGAACGCATGGCTCGGCCCGAGGCGGCGCTGGCGTTTGCGACCGGCGACGCCGCGGAGCGCGAATGCGCCTGGAAAATGCTCGAAACCGCGGTTCCCGGCTGTGGGGATGCCGCCGATTTAGGCGAGTTGGAACCAACGGCACGCCGCCGGGGTTGAAAGCCGGCTCGCGGCCGCCCAATCCTCGGGTATGGCGGGTTGGCTTTGAGCGTCGCTTTAGTGTAAGGCTTTAAGGCTATGGGCTGTTGAAAGGGGCCTGCCGCGGATTATCTCGCAGCAGTAAGCACTTCAAATGGCTGACAAAAATCGCTGGGAAGGGTAAATCCGTCGAAGGTGATGCACATCACATTGAACGATCCGGAGCGCATCTAGACTTAAAACCAGGCTTCGGCCTGCTCAGGTGGCATCCGGCGTCTGGGTTTTTCGTTGCGCTGATGCGGCGCAACCCATCTCACGTCGGGGGCTCGTCCCGACCTGCAAAATTGGAATATCGCCGTGACCGTATTTAGCAAAACGCCGCTTCTCGACACAATCCACACCCCCGACGATCTGCGCCGGCTCAAGGTGGAACAGGTCCGGCAAGTCGCCGATGAACTCCGTCAGGAAACCATCGATGCCGTCTCGGTAACGGGCGGGCATTTCGGCGCCGGTCTCGGCGTCGTCGAACTGACGACAGCCCTGCACTATATTTTCGACACCCCGCGCGATCGCCTGGTCTGGGACGTCGGCCACCAGGCCTATCCGCACAAGATCCTGACCGGCCGCCGCGACCGCATCCGCACGCTGCGCACCGGCGGCGGATTGTCGGGTTTCACCAAGCGCACCGAAAGCGATTACGATCCGTTCGGCGCCGCGCACTCCTCGACCTCGATCTCCGCGGCGCTCGGCATGGCGGTGGCGCGCGACCTCTCCGGCGGCAAGAACAATGTCATCGCCGTGATCGGCGACGGCGCGATGTCCGCGGGCATGGCCTATGAAGCCATGAACAATGCCGGCGCGATGAATTCCCGGCTGATCGTCATTCTCAACGACAACGACATGTCGATTGCGCCGCCGGTCGGCGCGATGTCGGCGTATTTGTCGCGGCTGTATTCCGGCAGGACCTACCGTTCGCTGCGCGAGGCCGCAAAACAGATCAACAAGCGTCTGCCGAAGGTGCTGGCCGACCGCGCCAACCGTGTCGAAGAATATTCGCGCGGCTTCATGGTCGGCGGCGGCACGCTGTTCGAGGAACTCGGTTTCTATTATGTCGGCCCGATCGACGGCCATAACCTCGACCATCTGCTCCCGGTCTTGAAGAACGTGCGCGACATGGAGGACGGCCCGATCCTGGTCCATGTCGTCACCCAAAAGGGCAAGGGCTATCCGCCGGCCGAAGCCTCCGCCGACAAGTATCACGCCGTCGTCAAGTTCGACGTGGCGACCGGTGCGCAGGCCAAGGCCAAGCCGAACGCTCCCGCCTATCAGAACGTGTTCGGCCAGACCCTCGTCAAGGAAGCCCAGAAAGACGACAAGATCGTCGGCATTACCGCGGCAATGCCGTCGGGCACCGGCATCGATATTTTCTGCAAGGCGTTTCCCGAGCGCACCTTCGATGTCGGCATCGCCGAGCAGCATGCCGTGACGTTTGCGGCGGGCCTCGCAACCGAAGGCTACAAGCCATTCTGCGCGATCTATTCGACCTTCCTGCAGCGCGGCTATGACCAGGTCGTCCATGACGTAGCGATCCAGGGCCTGCCCGTGCGCTTCGCGATCGATCGCGCCGGCCTGGTCGGCGCCGACGGTGCGACCCATGCCGGCTCGTTCGACAACGCCTATCTCGGCTGCCTGCCCGGCTTCGTCATCATGGCGGCGTCGGACGAGGCGGAGCTCGTGCACATGGTCGCGACCCAGGTCGCCATCAACGACCGTCCGAGCGCACTGCGCTATCCGCGCGGCGAAGGCCGCGGCGTCGAGATGCCGGAAGCCGGCATTCCGCTTGAGATCGGCAAAGGGCGCATCATTCGCGAGGGCAGCAAGATCGCGCTGCTGTCGTTCGGAACCCGTCTTGGGGAATGCGAGAAGGCGGCGGACGAACTGGCGGCCCATGGACTGTCCACGACAATTGCCGACGCGCGCTTCATGAAGCCACTCGACGTCGAGCTGGTCCTGAAACTCGCGCGCGAGCACGAAATCCTGCTCACGATCGAGGAAGGTGCGATCGGCGGGTTCGGCTCCCATGTCATGCAGACGCTGGCGGAGCACGGCATGCTCGACGGCGGCGTGCGGATGCGCTCGATGGTGCTGCCCGACGTGTTCCTCGACCATGACTCGCCGAACGCGATGTACGCCCGCGCCGGCCTCGACGCCAAGGGCATCGTTGCCAAGGTGTTCGAGACGCTGGGCAAGGATTTCAAGGCCGAGACGGTAAAGCTGGCCTGACGTTCCGCCCTGTGTCATTCCCCGCGCAAGCGCGTAGCGCTTGTCGCTGAGGGCGCGAGTGAAACGAGCGAGCCCGGAATCCATAACCACCATCGGGAGTATGGATTCCGGGCCTGCGCATCCAAGTCGGCTGTTGCCGACTTGGACAATGATATTGCCGAACTCGGGTAAACCCGAGTTCGGTTGGCGCATCCCGGAATGACAAAAGTCTATCTCGCCGGCCCCGACGTTTTCCTGCCCGATGCCGCAGATATCGGACGGCGCAAGGTCGCGCTGTGCGCGCAGCATGGGCTGATCGGACTGTATCCGCTGGAAAATGCGATCGACCGCGCGGCCAGCGACGCCTCCTTGCAGATATTTCGCGGTAACGAAGCCATGATGATCGAGGCCGATGCCATTATCGCCAATCTCACGCCATTTCGCGGACCGGGCGCGGATGCCGGGACCGTCTACGAACTCGGCTATATGGCGGGACGCGGCAAGCTTTGCCTGGGCTATTCCAACGATCCCTCGTCCTATGCCGATCGCGTAGGTGAATTCATCAGGGTGATTTCACGCGATGGACGCCTGGTCGATGCGTCGGGATTGACGGTCGAGAATTTCGGGTTGACCGACAATTTGATGATGATCCATGCGCTCGACCTGCACGGCTGCGCGCTGATGACGCCCCGGCAAGCACCCGCGGACATCTGGCACGATTTGACTGCGTTTGAGAGTTGCGCGCGCATGGCGGCCGGGCGAATGGCCTCTGCGCCTGCGCGTGCTTCAAGTTGAACATGGCAAAGGGCGAGCGGAGCATGTCCCCTGCCCGCAAGCGCGCGGACACATTGCTGGTCGAGCGCGGCCTGTTCGAAAGCCGGGCCCGGGCACAGGCGGCGATCGAAGCGGGACTCGTCACGGCCAATGACAAGCAGGTCATGAAGCCGTCCGAGAGCATCGCCGCCGATGCGGTGTTGCAGGCGCAAGCCGCGCATCCCTTTGTCTCGCGCGGCGGGGTAAAACTGGCGGGCGCACTACAGCAATATCCGATCGACGTCGAGGGTCATGTCTGTCTCGACGTCGGCGCATCGACCGGCGGTTTCACCGAGGTTTTGCTCGCCAATGGCGCCAGCCTGGTGTTTTCGATCGATGTCGGGCGCGACCAGCTGCATCCATCGCTGCGCGGCCATCCCAACGTCGTTTCCATGGAACAGACCGATATCCGCAGCCTTGAAGGCAAGCGCCTGCCCGCACGGCCGGATGTTGTCGTGATCGACGTCAGTTTCATTTCGCTGAAAGCCGTGCTGCCGGTGGCGCTGTCATTGGCGGCCGCGCCGATGCACCTCCTGGCATTGATAAAACCGCAGTTCGAGGCGCCGCGAAAGCATTCCAGGCGCGGCATCGTCCGCGATGGAACAGTGCACCAGCAGATCTGCAACGACATTGCAGGCTTCGCGGCCTCGCTGGGATGTAGCGATATCCAGGTGTTTCCGTCATCGATCAAGGGTGGCGACGGCAATACCGAATTCTTCATCGGCGCTCGACGTGGCTGAACGTCTCGTCATCGATCACGTCGCTCATCACGGCGACGGCGTCGCCGTTGCGGACGGTGCGGCGGTATACGTGGCGTACACGCTCGGCGGCGAGACGGTCGAGGTTTCCGCCGTACCCGGCCATCCCGACCGCCGCCGCCTGCTCGCGGTCGAGCGCGCCAGCCCGGAGCGGGTCACGCCATTCTGTCCGCATTTTGGCGTCTGCGGGGGCTGCGCGATTCAGCATTGGGAAAGTGAGCGTTATCGCGCATGGAAGCGCGATATTGTCATCGAGACGCTGGCGCAGGCCAAGCTCGCCTGCGAAGTCGATCCGCTGATCGATGCCCATGGCCTCGGGCGCCGGCGGATTACGCTGCATGCCCGCATCGGCACCCACGACGTGCTCAAGGTCGGTTTTGCGGCAGCAGGTTCGCACGACATTATCCCGATCGATCGCTGTCCGATTCTGGCCCCTGGCTTGAACGGCGCGCTTGCGGCCGGGTGGGCTATCGCCGAGCCGTTGATATCGATCGGAAAGCCGCTCGACATCCAGATCACCGCGACCGACAACGGCCTCGATGTCGACGTGCGCGGCTCGGGACCGTTGCCGGCGGCCAGGATCGCAACGCTGTCGCGCATTGCCGAGCAACACCGCCTGGCGCGGCTGACGCGCCATGGCGAGCTGGTGCTGATGCGCAACCCGCCGACGATTGCGATCGGCGCAGCGCAGTTAACTTTGCCGCCGGGTTCGTTCCTGCAGGCCACCGCCGCCGGCGAAGAAGCACTGGCGGCGCTGGTATCCGGACATTTAACCCGCGCCAGGCACATCGCCGATTTGTTCTGTGGGGTCGGACCGTTCGCGCTGCGGCTTGCAGCAAAATCGCGGGTTTCGGCGTTCGACAGCGATGCGGGCGCGGTAGCGGCGTTGCAGAAGGCGGCGACATCGACGCCCGGACTGAAGCCGGTCAAGGCCGAGGCCCGCGATCTGTTCCGCTGCCCGCTGATGCCGCAGGAGTTGCGCGATTACGAGGCGATCGTGTTCGACCCGCCGCGGCAGGGCGCGCAGGCGCAAGCCGTTCAGCTCGCGGCCAGCAAGATTGCTGTCGTGATTGGAGTGTCGTGCAACGTCGCGACCTTTGCGCGGGACGCGCGGATTCTGGTCGACGGCGGTTACAAACTCGAGCGGGTGACGCCGGTCGATCAATTCCGGCACACGCCGCATGTCGAATTGGTGGCGAAGTTTACGAGGTAGCGTGTCCCGGACGCGGCGCAGCGTCTCTTTACGATGCGCCGCAGAGCCGGGACCCAAACTCATGGGCCCGGATCAGCAGCGCACCACGCCGCAAAGAGCGGCGCGTTGCGCAGCATCCGGGGCACGTCGCTGCGAGTTACCGTCCCCAGCGATCCTGCCAGATTTTCTCGCCGATCAAACAGGAGACGCGCGGCTCCTTCTCCTTCTCGGCGACCGGGACCGTCCGGCGCTCGGGCGTGCGGTCGGCGACTTCGAGCAGGAGCTTGGTCCGGATCGCCTCCTTGAACTTTTCGCGATCCTTGATCGTCACCACGAACGAGCCGGGGCCTCCGATCACGCAGTCCTCGTAGTAGAGATCGAGATTGTCGATGTCCATCGTGGAATAGGACGGCTCCTTCACCATGATCGGCAGGCCGTTGATGGTGATGCCTTTCTCCAGCGCCGCGTCGCGCGCGCCGGTCACCGGCGCGCCGTTGTTGTTGGGACCGTCGCCGGAAATATCGATGACACGCCGCAGTCCGTGATAGGGGTTCTCGTCGAACAGTGGCATCGCGAAATTGATCGCGCCCGAGATCGACGTCCGCGACGCCCGGCGGATCGGGGTCTTCATGATTTCGTTGGCCACAGCATCCGCGGTTTCCGGCCCGTCGATCACCCGCCAGGGAATGATGATCTTCTGGTCACTGGATGCCGCCCATTCGAAATAGGTCACCGCAATCTTGCCGGTGGGGCCGGTTTTCAGCGCCTGCAGAAATTCCTTCGAGATAATGGCCTGCGCGTAGCCCTCGCGCTGGATCGCCAGTTCGTCCATGTCCATCGAATAGGAGACGTCGACAGCGAGGACCAGTTCGAGGTCAACAGAGGATGCGGCATCCTTGTCCGCCAACGCATTTGTGGGGTTCGGCGCAGCGATACCGGCAACGTCGCCTCCGGCCATCGCTCCCGCGACAAGCAACGCTCCGATAGAGACACACCAGCGCATAGCGGTCCTCCGTAGTCTTGAGGCGATGGTGACATGCAAGCCGGCGTTCGAAAAGCAGAAACATGGGCTTGTCCTACACATTCAAGTCAATCAAACCGCCTTAATTTCACCAAGGCCTCTGCTGCGGCGCTCAACGCAAATTGGCTTCCGCCTTGCGCTCGGTCGACGAGCGCCAGCAGGTTTTTCAGGCAGGGCTATCTGCGCGCGCTGCCGCCGCTGCAAGGAAGCCATCGCAAAACAGCCGGTTCCACAGCGGGCTCGGAGATTGTATTCTTGTGCCGGCGACCGCGGAAACGTCGGAAAAACGTCAGGAGGTGCTAGCCGGAATGATCGACGCCGTCACCAAGCCGAAAACCAAGGTCAAGACCAAGACCGAACGGCCGCGCCTGCACAAGGTCATCCTCATCAACGACGACTTCACGCCCCGCGAATTTGTCGTGACGGTGCTGAAGGCGGAATTCCGCATGACTGAGGACCAGGCCCACAAGGTCATGATCACCGCGCACCGGCTCGGCGTATGCGTGGTCGCGGTCTTCACCAAGGACGTCGCCGAGACCAAGGCGACGCGCGCCACCGACGCCGGGCGCGCCAAAGGCTACCCGCTGCTGTTCACCACCGAGCCGGAGGAATAACAAGAGGTCAGCAGGTGCTGCCGGTTCACGCCGCCGGTGCTTCGTCCAGCAAGCCGTAGACCCGCTCGGCCTTCGAAAAACCGGCGATCGGAAACTCGCCCAAATCGGTCCAGCCGCCGGCGCATATTCCGGCAAATCCTGCAGAGGCCACGATCGTGCGACTAAGCCGGCCGGCGATTTTTTCCAGCCGCGCCGCCAGATTGACGGCGGGACCGATGCAGGTGAAGTCGAGCCGGTTGCCGCCACCAATATTGCCGTACAGGATTCGCCCGACATGCAATGCGACCCCGAAGCGGAAGCGCTCGACGGCGTCTCCAATCGGGTAATGCATCGCCTCGACGCTGGCGCGGGACTCCCGCGCGGCTTCCAGCACGTCGCCGCAAACCTGCTGGATATCGCCGACATATTCGTCGATCGGAAACACAGCGAGCAGCCCATCGCCCATGAATTTCAGGACTTCGCCGCCGTGCGTCCTGATCGCGGACACCTGACAGTCAAAGTAGCCATTGAGGATATCGACCACGGTTTCGGCCGGCAGCCGGTCCGAAAGCGCGGTAAAGCCGCGCAGATCCGACAGCCAGATCGCGGCATGCATGGTGTCGGCATGGCCGCGACGAATCTGCCCACCGAGAATCTTTTCGCCGGCGCGATTGCCGACATAGGTGTCGAGCAGCAGCGAGGCGGTGCGGCGCAAGCTTATGATTTCGATGTATCGCGCCAGCGGTGCGATCATGGACCGCAAGGCGTTCAGTTGCTCCTCGCTGAAGCCGCCGGGCTGCTTTGTTGTCCAGCTCGAAGCATGAACGGCGCGATCCATGAACATGAGCGGAAGCGCGATATAGTCGGTGACGCCTTCCGCCCGCATATCCTCAACGATCGGAAAACGCTTGCTCTCCGGATCGTCCACACGGGCTCTGACCTCAACTCCTTGCCTGAAGACGATGGCCAACGGGCTATGCAGGAATTCAGGCGAATCCAGAACGTCGAAATCGACCGTGCCCACCTCGACCTCGGCTCCCGGCCGCCAGATGAAATTGCGGCCATAAATATCGGGATGCAGCGTCCGAACGAAGACGCCGACGCGCCACAGCGGCACGCCCGCTCTCACCATGCGCTCGCAGGCCTCCGCCATCATCCGGGGCGGGCTCGGTGCGGACCGCGCCCCATCGATGAGCCAGTCGGCAAGCTTCTGCAGTTCAGTTTCGTTCATGAGGCCTGCATTTGCGGCCCAACGCGTTGAAACGTCAAGGCGGTAGAAATTGCCCAATGCGAGATCAAATAAGCTCGGGCGTTACCGCTGCGGCTGGCCGCCGATCTGCCCGCGATGGCGCAGAAAATGATCGGCGAGCACGCAGGCCATCATGGCCTCGCCGACCGGCACCGCGCGGATGCCGACGCAAGGATCGTGCCGGCCCTTGGTCACGATCTCGGTATCAGTGCCGTTGCGATCCACGGTGCGGCGCGGCGACAGGATCGAGGATGTCGGCTTCACCGCAAAGCGCGCCACCACCGGCTGCCCGGTGGAAATGCCGCCCAAAATGCCGCCGGCATGATTGGACAGGAAGCTGACGCCCTGGTTGCCCATCCGCATCTCGTCGGCATTTTCCTCGCCCGATAATTCGGCGGCACCGAAGCCGGCGCCGATCTCGACGCCCTTCACCGCGTTGATGCTCATCATCGCCGCGGCCAGATCAGAATCGAGCTTGGCGTAGATCGGCGCGCCCAAACCCGCCGGCACGCCTTCGGCGACCACCTCGATGACAGCACCGATCGACGATCCCTTCTTTCTGATGTCGTCGAGATAGCTTTCGAAGAACGCGGCTCTGTCCTTGTCCGGGCAAAAAAACGGGTTGCGCGCGATCTCGTCCCAGTCCCATTTTTCGCGATCGATCTTGTGCGGGCCCATCTGCACCAGCGCACCGCGCACGGTCATCCCGGGCACGATCTTTCGCGCGATGGCGCCGGCCGCGACCCGCATCGCGGTCTCGCGCGCGGACGAGCGCCCGCCGCCGCGATAATCGCGCAGGCCGTATTTCGCCTCATAGGTGAAATCGGCGTGGCCCGGGCGAAATTTATCCTTGATGTCGGAATAATCCTTTGAGCGCTGATCGGTGTTCTCGATCAACAGCGCGATCGGCGTGCCGGTCGTCACCTGAACGCCGGTCTCCGGATGCGCCATTACGCCGGAGAGAATTTCCACCGCATCCAGCTCCTGGCGCTGGGTGGTGAAGCGCGACTGTCCGGGGCGGCGGCGATCCAGATCGCGCTGGATGTCTTGGTTGGTCAGCGGCAGCAGCGGCGGGCAGCCATCGACCACGCAGCCGATCGCGACCCCATGGCTTTCGCCGAAGGTCGTGACCCGGAACATGTGGCCGAAGGTGTTGAAGGACATTTTTGCAAGCTCGCGATCGCAGCACCGCGCAATGTGGTAACGCGCGCGGTTCAAGGGGTCAAATCTCCCCTACGTCATGCCCGGCACTCGGGTCCGGCTTCGCCGGACCGAGCACATGCCATTGTGCCGGGCATCCACGTCTTTCTTCCTCGAACTAAAGCAAAGACGTGGATGGTCGGGACGAGCCCGGCCATGACGACGGATGTTCAACCGCCCTTAACTATACTTCCTCAACCCGCCATCGCGGAACACATAGACCGCCCCCTGCTCGATGGTCAGATCGGCGGCGCTGGCGGGTGTCTCTATGCCCAGCGCCACCATCAGCGCCCGTGCCGTGCCGCCGTGGGCCACCGCGACCGTATCCACGAGGACTGAGTCATACCAGTCACGCACCCGGATCTGCACCGAGGCATAGGTCTCGCCGCCCGGCGGCGACACCGTCCATTTGTCGGCCTGACGCCTGGCAAACATCTCGGGATCCCCGGCCTGCATTTGCGCCAGCGTCGAGCCTTCCCAATTACCGTAACCAATCTCGCGCAGCCGATTGTCGATCGTGTAATCATGCGGCGGCAGCCTCATGGCGCCACGCACCAGCTCCATGGTCGACCGTGCGCGGCCGAGCGGGCTTGCGACGTAGGCGAGAGCCTGTTCGCTGCGCCCCTCGCGCGCGAACAAATCGGCAAGAATGCCGCCGGCGCGGACTGCCTGCTTGCGTCCGAGATCGTTGAGCGAAGTATCCTGCGCGCCCTGCAGCCTGCCTTCAGCATTCCACGCGGTCTCGCCGTGGCGGATGTAGTAGATCGTCGGCGCGGGCATCGGACCTGCAAGCTAGTCCTTTGCCAGCGAGATATCCGGCGCATCGGGGCGCTTCATGCCGACGACGTGATAGCCGGAATCAACATGATGCACCTCGCCGGTGACGGCGCGCGACAGATCCGAAAGCAGATACAGCGCGCTGTCGCCGACTTCCTCAGTTGTCACGGTGCGGCGCATCGGCGCGTTGTATTCATTCCACTTCAGAATGTAGCGGAAATCGCCGATGCCGGAGGCCGCCAGTGTCTTGATCGGCCCCGCGGAAATTGCGTTGACCCGAATATTCTTCTCGCCGAGATCGGCCGCGAGATAGCGCACGCTTGCCTCCAGCGCCGCCTTCGCAACGCCCATCACGTTGTAATGCGGCATCCATTTCTCGGCGCCGTAATAGGTCAGCGTCAGGATCGAGCCGCCGTCGGTCAGAAGCTTTTCGGCGCGCTGCGCGATCGCGGTCAGCGAGTAGCAGCTCACCAGCATGGTCTTGGAAAAATTATCGGCTGAGGTTTCGAGATAGCGGCCGTCGAGCTCTTCCTTGTCGGAGAAGGCGATCGCATGCACCACGAAATCGATCTTGCCCCATTTCTCCTTGAGCATATTGAAAACGCCGTCGATGGTTGAGGAATCGGTGACGTCGCAGTGGCCGAGCAGGATGCCGTTGAGTTCCTTGGCGAGCGGCTCGACCCGCTTCTTCAGCGCATCGCCCTGCCAGGTGAGCGCGATCTCCGCGCCCGCCGCATGGCAGGCCTTGGCGATGCCCCAGGCAATCGAGCGGTTGTTGGCGACGCCGAGAATGACCCCGCGCTTGCCCTGCATCAGACCTGCATTTTGCGACATGTAAGTTTCCAATCGAGCTTGATCCGCTCTCGGGGTACACCAGCCCTCCCGGCCGGTACAGCGCCAAATCCGCCGCCGCTCCGGGCTGTTTGCCGCGCAGCCTTAATCGCCGGAATAGTCACGGCATTTCGGTGTTATGGTGGACGAGGGGTGGCGGACTTTGACGCCTACCGGACAGACCAAGATCGAACGTCAATGACTGCATTTCGCGAGAGTGTCGAAGCCATGATCCCGGCCCTGCGCCGCTACGCGCGAGCACTGGCGCGCGATGCCGACGTCGCCGACGATCTGGTGCAGGATACGCTGGTGCGGGCGCTGCGCTCGGAACAACTGTTTCTCGGCGGCGACGTCAGGAGCTGGCTCTACACCATCCTGACCAACCTCAACAAGAACCGGCGGCGATCGCTGGCGCGGCGGCCGCAATTCATGCCGCTGCTCGACAACAATCCGGACGCCAGCGGGACCGAAGCGGAGGGCCGCGACATCGCCCGGGCGCTGGCAGCGCTGGTGGAGGAGCAGCGCGCGGTGCTGCTGCTGGTGATGCTGGAAGGATTGAGCTATCGCGAGGTCGCCGATATTCAGGGCGTGCCGATCGGCACCGTGATGTCGCGGCTCGCCCGCGCCCGCGCCCATGTGAAAGCTTCGCTGGAGGGCGAGCGACCGGCGCTGCGGCGAGTGAAATGATGGCAAGCATTATGCATGTGAATGAGAAGAGCGAGTTGAATTGCGATGGTTTTCTTGTCCGTGCCCCGAGTGGAGGGAGGCAGTTGCCGGCCTGCAAGCAATTTTCAATCATGATTAGACAGAGACAACGACCATGACCAACCCAAAGATTCCCGTCACCGAAGACGAACTGCACGCCTACGTCGACAATGAATTGCCGGCGGAGCGTTGCGCCGATGTCGAGGCATGGCTCGCAACGCACCCTGACGACGCCGAGCGGGTGCGATCGTGGCGCGCGATGGCAGACGCGCTGCATGCGCGCTACGACGCCGTCGCGGACGAGCCGATCCCGAGGCGGCTTGAGATCGAGCGGCTGGTGCGGCAGCCGCGCAAATGGATCTATGGCGCGATTGCGGCGGCTCTGGTGGCGTTCATCGCCGGCGGCGGCGTCGGCTGGCTGGCGCATGGCGCGGCCGCCTCGCCCTCGACGTTCCAGAATTTCACGCTGGATGCGTTGGACGCACACCGGCTTTACGTGGTCGAGGTTCGCCATCCGGTCGAGGTGCCCGGCAGCGAGCGCGCGCATCTGCAGCAATGGCTGACCAAGCGCTGCGGCTGGGACGTACGCGCGCCGGAATTGGACGCGACCGGGTTGAAGCTTGTCGGTGGCCGGCTGTTGCCCGGCCCTACCGGGCCTGCCTCGTTTCTGATGTATGAGAGCGCCTCGGGCGAGCGCTTCACGATCTACACCGCGCGCGCGGCAGCCGAGACCACGCAAATGCGCTATGCCCGGCAGGATAACGATGGCGCGCTGTTTTGGGCCGAGCGTGGCGTGGCCTATGTGGTCAGCGGCAGCAGCGACCGGGAGCGCCTGACGCAGGTCGCGCGCCTGGTCTACGACCAGAGCGAAAAGGCCGGCGGGTGAGAGGAATCGAGTGCATCACAACCGTTGTCCCAATTCCGACATTGAAAATCTGGAATCAAGACATCGGCGCGTCTCAAAATCGCACCGGGTGATCACGCGAAAATGACAAGCGTTCGATCCGCCGATCGACGCAAGCGGCCTCGATCGGGGTTTAGTACCGCGCTGGTCCCCCCTTCGAGGCCGCACCTTTTCGGCTGGCTTAAAGCGATCAGGAAAGATCGCCGCGCGGATTGTAGGGGTGTCCGTCGCGCCACTTCTGCATCAACGTCTCGAGTTCGGCATCGTTGCCGTCCGGAAGCATGATGCGGGTGGTGACGAACAGATCGCCGGTGCCGCCGCTCGCCGTCGGCAACCCCTTGCCCTTCAACCGAAAGGTGCGGCCGCTCGAGGTGTTCTTCGGAATGGACAACTCGACCGCGCTGCCAAGGGTCGGCACGCGAACCTTGCCGCCGAGCACGGCTTCATACAGCGTAATCGGCAGATCGACGCGCAGGTCGCTGCCGTCGACCTTGAAGAATGGATGTGGCGCGATATTGACCGTAATCAGCAGATCGCCAGGGCGGTGGCCGGGCGCCGTTTCGCCCTGCCCCTTCAGCCGGATCTGCTGACCCGCCGTGACACCGGCGGGAATCTTGACATTGAGTTCCTTGCCGGTCGGCAGCCGGACGCGTTTCTCCACGCCCTTCACCGCTTCTTCCAGCGACACCGTCATCGCGACGCTGAGATCGAGATCGAGCGCTATCCCGCCGGTGTCGAACTCGAAGGTCGTGCCGCCTCCGCCGGGCCGCGCGCCACGCGCGGCGGCGCCGCCGAACATGCTGTTGAGGATGTCCTCGAAACCGCCGCCGCCGCCAAAGCCGCCGGGGCCGGCGCCGCCGGTGCGGAATGTGTGGGTCTCAAAACCGCCCCGCCCACGAGGGTCGCCGCCGGGAAAACCCTGGAAGCGCGGCTTGCCCTCGGCGTCGATTTCGCCGCGGTCGAACTGCTTGCGCTTGTCCTCGTCGCCGATGATCTCGTTGGCCGAATTGATCTCGGAGAACCGCGCCGCGGCTTTCGGATCGTTCTTGTTGCTGTCGGGGTGATGCTTCTTGGCAAGCTTGCGGTAGGCGCTCTTGATCGCCGCCGCGCTGGCGCCCCGCGGCACCCCCAAGACCTCATAGGGGTCGCGCATCCGTCAGGTCTCCTTTATGGGAAATCAGATGTTAAATTCCGGGCTGCTCGCCCAATTCGGTTTGATCTGGGGTCTTCGTGGCATTTTTGCAACGGGATGGCGAGCCCTCAACCCCGCTTCCACGGCTTCAACGTATGAATTTCCCACCTTCCACGGTCGGTCCGGCAGGCGGCGCCCTGCAGCCAGCGTTCCGACCGGCCGTTGACGTAGCTCGCCAGAAAATCCCGGCAGGTTCGTCCGTCCGACGAATAGGCCTGGGCCAGCGGCGTCACCGAACCCCGCGCGCCGGTCTCGGGATTTTCCCAAGGCTGGCTGGAATCCTTGTCGCCCTTGGTCAGTACGTCCGAGGCGGCGTTGCGGGCAAGATCGTTGTCGGTCGGTGTCGGCACGGCGGCCTGGGTCCCGGCAATCGAACTCGTAGCCTCGTTCTCGTCCATCCTGGCGAAGGCGCCATCGGGGCGGGACAGGCCGCAGCCGCCCAAACCGACGCCGATTAGAATCGATGTCATCACCGCCCCAGCCGGGGCGATCGCCGATAGGCCAACGCGTCTCCATGTCCTATATAGGGCAAGCCTATACGGGCACTGCAACGCGCTCTGGACCGCGGGCGGATGCAACTCGGGACTCCTGAAATGGCCGACACGACCTCCATCAAACACCCGACACCATTAACATCCGGTGATTTCACCGATGCCGAGGAGCCGTTTGCGCTGTTTGGCGACTGGTTCGCGGAAGCCGTGAAGGCCGAGCCCAGCGACCCCAACGCCATGTCGCTCGCCACCGTCGATGCGGAGGGCCTTCCCGACGTCCGCATGGTGCTGATGAAGGGCTACGACGCCGACGGTTTCGTGTTCTACAGCCACATCGCCAGCCAGAAGGGCCGCCAACTGGCCGCAAATCCCAAGGCCGCGTTGCTATTTCACTGGAAGTCGCTGCGCCGTCAGGTCCGCATCCGCGGCAACGTGTCGCCGGTGACGGAAGCGGAGGCCGACGCCTATTTCGCGACCAGGCCGAAACAGGCCCAGATCGGAGCCTGGGCCAGCAAGCAGTCGCAGCCGCTGGAAAGCCGGTTCGCCTTCGAACAGGCGATCGCCAAGGTGGCCGCCAAGCACATCATCGGGGAAGTGCCGCGCCCGCAGGGATGGAGCGGCTGGCGGATCGCGCCTGCACAATTCGAATTCTGGCACGACCGGCCGTTCCGCCTGCACGACCGCATCGAATTTCGCCGCGCCGCGCCGGGCCAGCCATGGTCCAAGACCCGGCTTTATCCCTGATGTCCAGAGCCTGAGGGGATCTCCATGCCGAATTCTGCCAACACGCCGCGGCGCACGCTGCTTCTGACCGGAGCCAGCCGCGGCATCGGCCATGCGACCGTGATCCGCTTTTCCAGCGCCGGCTGGCGCGTCATCACCTGTTCGCGGCACCCCTTCCCGGAAGACTGTCCATGGGACGCCGGGCCTGAGGATCATATTCAGGTCGACCTTGCCGACCACGCCGACACCACGCGGGCGATCGCGGAAATCCGCGAGCGGCTGGAAGGCGGCGCGCTGCACGCACTGGTCAACAACGCCGCGATTTCCCCGAAGGCGGAAGGCGGCAGCCGGCTCGGCTCGATCGATACCGATATCGACACCTGGAGCCACGTGTTCAGGGTTAATTTCTTCGCCCCGATCATGATGGCGCGCGGGCTGATCGAGGAATTGAAGGCCGCGAAGGGCTCCGTGGTGAACGTCACCTCGATCGCGGGTTCCCGCGTTCATCCATTCGCGGGCGCAGCATATGCGACCTCGAAGGCGGCACTGGCCTCATTGACCCGCGAGATGGCCTCGGATTTCGGCCGCATCGGCGTCCGGGTCAATTCGATCGCGCCAGGCGAAATCGACACTTCGATCCTGTCGCCGGGCACCGAGAAGATCGTCGAGCAGCAGATCCCGCTGCACCGGCTCGGCACGCCCGACGAAGTCGCGAAAATCATCTACGTATTGTGCACGGAGACGAGTTCCTACGTGAACGGCGCCGAGATCCATATCAACGGCGGCCAGCACGTTTAGGGCGACCTCATCCTGAGGAGCGGCCTCTTGGCCGCGTCCCGAAGGATGGACGTAAAAAAGCAAAGCGTTGCGGCCATCCTTCGAGACGCCGCTTCGCGGCTCCTCAGGATGAGGGAATCGTTTGCGGCTCGACTACTCAATCCGCATAAAACTGGCGTGGCGCGTCGATGTTGAAGGCGCTGGAGCATTCGTCTTCGCTCTCGCCCTCCGACAGCGCCGCGCCGCAATGCCGGCAGATCCGCGCCGACATCGCAAGCGCCTTGTCGGCGGCGTTGCGGCCATGGCGATAGCGCGCGAAATCGACGACGTTGCGCGGCGACGTTATGAGTTTTTCAACCATTGCAAGTCCTCGCGCTTGAGAGCACCGCGCCTGAGACCAGCTTATCGCAGAAAGATTTCGCTCAAACGTTCAGCGCAACGCTCAAATTTTAGCGGAGAGATTGAGGCGGAGTTCCTAAGGCAAGCGCTGCGCTTGCTTCTAGCAGGTATTCGGCGATGCTGAGGCCGGGGAACCACGATGCCGGCCTGAAGACCGTCGACCTACAGCCACTTCTTCCACTTGAAAAACAGGTAAGGCCCGACTGCCGCGAGCAGCATCGCTACCAGCGCATAGGAATAACCGTGGACCCACTCCAGCTCGGGCATAATCTTGAAATTCATGCCGTAGATCGAGGCGATCAGGGTCGGCGGCATCAACACCACGGCCATCACCGAAAACAGCTTGATGATGTTGTTCTGTTCGAGATTGACGACGCCGAGCATCGCATCCA
>WNGI01011349.1_pt1 | contig 18024 bp, 19 predicted proteins | sample 5400621 | NCBI WGS metagenome assembly WNGI01 (sample SAMN13153374, study PRJNA577476) | soil metagenome | isolation source: 20 cm soil or saprolite under Garry oak tree replicate 1 | place: USA:California | collected 2016-06-15
ATTGCATTGCCATTTGCGGTCTTGGTGCGCGGCTCGGTGTTCATCTACCAGCACGGCCAGACCTCCGTTTGGCTGGCGGTGCTGACCGCCGCGTTCCTGACCGGCGGTGTGGTTACGGCGTATGCCGTGTGGCTGGCCCGCAAATTCACGAGCCGAGGGGGCAGAGGAGGCAGGGCCCTGATCATGCCGCTCGCGAAGTGGGTGGCGTTGCCGCTGGTCGTCTTCTACTGCGGCTATTCCTTAGTCTATCTAGCAAGCGTGAACGCCAAGTCCGAGCCGGTCCGCGCGTACTACCGGTCGGTGCATCCGCTGCTGCGCCTGGCGCTGTCCACGCTGATCCTGGTGGACCGCGACATGTTGATCACCGACTCCGGGCGGCTGCCTGAGGACTACGGCCGGATGGGATTGCCGACCAACAGCCGCACCCGCCACTACAAGCAGGCGGACGGCTGGATTCATGCCGTCGATCTGCGCACGACGGGACGCGGCGTCATCAAGAACCGCGGGGTGCAGTTTTACTTCTGGCTGATGGGGTTCGAAACTCGACGGCACGTCGGTACTGCGGACCATCTGCACGTCGAGCTGAACTAGGCGAAGAGCTTCTGCAAATCGGCGAACGGGATCCCGTACGCCTCGAGCGTCCCGTACGTGCCTCTCTCCTTCCATTCTTTCGCCATCCGCCGCACCAGGCCCAGGGTCGCGCGCATCGGGGCTGAACCGAACGTCACCCGGCGCACGCCGAGCGCGGCGAGCTCCTTCAGGGTAGGCGAGTTGGGTGTGCCGAGGATGTTCAGCGGCGCGCGGATCTGCTGGGCCAACTGTTCGATCGTATCGCGGTCGCCGACGAACGGCACGAACACCGAATCGGCGCCGGCATCGCGGAACGCGTTGCCGCGGCGTACCGCCTCGGCGACGCGCTCGTGCCGTGGGATTTCGGGTGCCTCGAAGACGTCGGTCCGGGCATTGATCACGATCGAGACGCCCGCCGCGTCGGCGGCCGAGCGCGCCGCCCGCACCCGTTCCACGGCGAGTGCGAAGTCGATCAGATGCTGCTCGGCAACCCGATCCTCGAGATTCATCCCGACCGCACCCGCCTCGATCACGCGGCGCGCAGTCTCGGCGACCGCGTCCGGTGTCATTCCGTAGCCCGCTTCCATGTCGGCGGTGATCGGAACGGAAATGCGGCGCGTGATCCGCGCAACGGCGGCGAGCATTTCGTCCCGGCTGATGCGCTCGCCGTCGGGCAGGCCGAGGCTGAACGCGATCCCCGCGCTGGTCGTCGCGAGCGCCGCGAAGCCCGCTTCGACAAAGATCCGGGCACTGCCGGCATCCCAGGCATTGGGTAATACCAGCATCGGTCCCTGGACATGGAGCTGACGAAGACGCTCGGCCTTTTCTTTCATGCGCGGGTATTTTACCTGCCCCCCTACCGGAGTCAAAGTGTGTACGTCGCCCTCGTCATCCTGCAGGCAGCCTGCGTTTCCCAGCCGGCAACGCTTCCTTCAGTCGCCGCGCGATGGTCGGCAGCCCGAGCACGCGCGCACGCCATCGCCTGCGAAAAGCTGGCGCCCAACATTCCCGGCTTCGCCCTCGCCGTCGCGGTTGACGGCAAGCTGGTCTGGTCGGAGGCGTTCGGATACGCAGACCTCGATGCCAAACGCCCGGCGACGACGGCGACGCAGTTCCGCATCGGCAGCGTGTCGAAGCCACTGACGGCCGACGCGGTGGCGCAGCTCTACGAGGCCGGCAAGCTGGATCTCGACGCGCCGGTGCAGCGTTACGTGGCGACATTCCCCGACAAGGGCGCGCCCATCACCACACGGCTGCTGGGCGGTCACCTCGCGGGAATCCGGCACTACCAGGGGAATGAGTTCCTGCTCAACCAGCGATTCCCAGTTCCTGGCGTACATGAGCCGCCACGTCTTCACACCGCTGGGAATGACCAGCACCGCCCCGGACAAGAACGACAGCCTGATTCCCAACCGCACGCGGTTCTACCAACGGACTGGCAGCGGTGAATTCGTCCCGGCACCGACCGTGGACAACAGCTACAAGTGGGCCGGTGGGGGATTTCTCTCGACCGCTGAAGACCTCGTGCGCTTCGGCTCCGCACATCTCTCGCCTGGTCACCTCAAGGCGGCGACGCTGGCGCTGCTGTTTACGCCGCAGCACACGACCTCAGGCGAGGCGACGCCGTATGGGATTGGCTGGTTCGTGGCGACCGACACCCTTGGTCACCGCACGGCGTACCACGGTGGTAGCTCGGTGGGCGGTACGACGATGTTCGGAATCGATCGCGACTCCCGCGTCGTGATCGCCTTGGTGACCAACCTCAGCGATGCGCGGATCGACGCGGCGGCCGAGATCCGGCTGGTGTTCGATTCAGCGGCCGTTCGGCCGTAGCCGTCACCTAGCCAGACGATAGCCTGTTTTACGAACCGTGAGGATGTGCTGGGGGTTGGCGGGATCGTGCTCCAGCTTGCGGCGCAGCTCCGCCACGTGGGTGTCGACCGTGCGACTCATCACTTCGGCGCTGTAACCCCACACCTCGGTCAGGAGCTCGGAGCGCGTGATGCAGGCGCCGTCGCGCCGGAGCAGCGCCAGCAGCAGGTCGTATTCCTTGGGCGTGAGGGGGACCGGCGAGCCGTCGCGGAGCACCGTGCGGGACGGCGTGAGGATCTCGATGTCGCCAAACTTCTCGAACACGGGTGTGGGCGGCCCGCCGTTCTTGCGCGGCGCCATGACGCGACGCAGCAGCGCCTCGATGCGCGCCAGTAGCTCGAGCACGCCGAACGGCTTCGTGACGTAGTCGTCGGCCCCGAGCCGCAGGCCGCGGACCTTGTCGGCTTCCTCGCCTCGGGCGGTGAGGATCAGCACCGGCATGCCATGGCCGTCCTCGCGCAGGGCGCGCAGCACGCGGAAGCCGTCCATCCCCGGCAGCATCAGGTCGAGCACGATGAGGTCGGGGGGGGGCTTCGCCGTGCGCGCGCGCGACAGGCCCTTCGTGCCGTCCTTGGCGACTTCCACCTCGTAGCCTTCGATCTCGAGGTTGTTGCGGAGACCGTAGGCCAGGTCGGGGTTGTCCTCGATCACGAGGATCCGCTTGGGGCCGGTCGTCGGTTCGATCATGCAGGCAATTCGATCACGACGCGGGTCCCCCCGACGACACCGGACTCGTCGATCCAGGCGCGTCCGTGATGCAGGCTCGCCAGCTCGCGCACGACCGCGAGGCCGATCCCGCTGCCGGCGACGGATGATTCGCGGTCCCGCTCCAACCGCCAGAACCGCTCCCACACGCGCTCGCGGTCGGCTCGCGGGATGCCCGGTCCGCCGTCGTCGACCCACAGCCGTGCAACGCCGTTCTCGCGCGTCGCGGTGATGCGCACTTCCTGACCGGCCGGGCCGTACTTCACCGCGTTGTCGAGCAGGTTGAGGAGCATCTGGCGCACCGCGCCGGGGTCGGCGGGAACGATGAGATCCTCTGGCACGGTGGCAGAGACTGTCGCACCGCGGGCCGCGGCGAGTGGCGCGAAGCCGTCGATTACTTCCTGAACGAGCGGCGCCAGCGCGGTCGGCTCGGGCGTGATGTGCGCCGTCCGCCGCTCGGAGCGGGAGAAGTGCAGCAGGTTCTCGACCAGATGGGTGAGACGGCGGGCTTCTTGATCGATAATGGCGAGCGAGCGGCGGCGTTCTTCATCGGAACGCACACGCCCGAGTGTCAGCGTCTCGGAGAACATGCGGATCTGCGCGAGCGGCGTCCGCAGCTCGTGCGACACGCCAGAGATGAAATCGGTGCGGAGTCGAGTGAGCTGCGATTCGCGCCGCAGCTGCACCAGCGCCGTCCCGATCAGGGCCGCCGTCAACGCGAGCAGGCCGAGAATGAGAGGCAACCGCGACCGCGGCAGCCCTCCGATGATCAACTGGTCGGCGACCTCGGCCCGCAAGGTTGCCCGCGCATACAGGTCACCCATGTCGGTGCCGATCGTGTCCCGTGCCGTGAAGGGTGACGTGTACTGCACACCGGACCGGTAGATCTCGATGCCCCAGCGGTCGGTGATGATGACCGAGCCCATCGAGTCGTACTGCACGCCTCCGGTGAGCGGACGCGGCAGCAGCGGAAACTTCTCGGTCGCCCGAATGACGAGCGGCCGCAGCGCGGCTGGCTTCGCCTCGAATCCAAGCGCCGTGCGCAGCGTCCCCTGGGAGTCCCGCAACACGGTGTACGCAATGTAGCGGCGATCGCCGCCGGGCTGGCCGAGCACTGTGCCCATGTGCCACGACGTGTCGTAGATCGTGCGCGCGTGCACCGGCAGCGTGTCGACCAACCAGGCGCGTACCGCAGACGGGATGGTTGGACCCGATGGCTCGAGCTGCCCCGACTTGAGATCCATGCGAAACGTGAATCGGATGTAGGGCGCGAGGGAGAACTCACGGTCCATGGGGTCGAAATGCAGCGCACTTGGCGCCGGCAACGGCTTGTGTGGCGCCATCTCATGCGCGTGCTGGATCGCCTTCAGCGGGGGCATGACCGCCCAGTAGATCTCGTAGGCGCTGCGTTGCGCCACCCGTGCTGCCGCCAGCGCCGCGTAATCGCGCAGTACGCGGTCCGCTTGCGCGCGGTGGTAGCGGGCGGTGCGGTACGCCTGGATACCCAGCGCGGCGGCGACGCCGAACGACAGCACGAGCAGCACCGCCACGACCGCGCCGCGTCTCACCCGGAAACGCCCTGACGTTGGGAGCCACTTCATAAACTGAAGAATCCCTCTTGGCCGCTCACCCGGCAACAGCTTGCGAAGTTGGCTGGACCGATCTCTGACAAAGCGCACACGCCGCGGCAATCTCTGCCGCGGCGTGTGATCCTACATTCGGAGTGTAGGTCGCGGCTCAAGTGTCGACGGCCACTTGGCCCGGCCTCGCCAACCCGGAGTGCAGCGCGTGGTTCGACATCGATGGCACGACCCGCATCCTAGCAAGCATCTCGGCGACGCGCTCGGCCACGATCCCCAATGCACAGCCGATCGCCAATGCGATCGCGATGCGGATACCGCCGTTGATCGCGACGGCGCGCGCACCCATGGCGGTGGCAGCGCCGACGAACGCACCCGTGGTATAGGACAACAGCGGGATGCGCGCCTGGAACACCATGCCGAACACTGTAGCGCCGAGCAGCAGGGCGTCCAGAAGATCGTTCCTGCCGAGCGCAGTCGACACGGCGGCATAGAGCAACGCCCAGACGACTCCGGACGCAGAACCGAGTATCGACTTCTGCAGCCCCATCATGCCGCCGCCCGCCCCTACGAAGCAGGCGAGTCCGATGAGGACAGGCCACAGCTGCAACGGCAGTTTGCCGAAGTGCGAAATGACGGCCCAAAGGGCCGCTACGATGGCCAGGCTCAATGCTTTGGTAGTTGACGCGCTCATCTGTCGGGCCTCCTCCTATAAGGGGGAATCCGGCGCCAACATAATGAACGGACACTGCAGGGTGCAACGCAGGGTGCAACGCCGTGCGGCTAAACGCGTTGAATTACATAGGCTTCCATGGCGTAGTACTCGGGCAGCCCAAGGCGGTCGGCGCGCGCCGCGGTCTCCAGATTCCGGGCTTCCACCCGCTGCCAAAACTCCCGTTCGTCGTATCCGCCGGGGAAGGGCGCCGTGTCCTTCTGGGATTGATGCCGGAAGATCGCGAGGATCTTGGCCCGCAGCTCGTCCTGCGACAGCGGGACCAGCACGTCCGCCTCGGTGAGCGACCACTCCTGCCAGGCGCCGCGATACAGCCAGATCTCCGGCCGCTGCCCTTGATACCGCTGGAGCGCCCGCTCGACGGCCGCCTTGCAGGTGCGGTGCGTGCCGTGCGGATCGGAGAGATCGCCCGCGACAAACACGAGATCGGGCTTTGTCTCGTCGATCAGGCGTTGCACGATCGCGATGTCCTCGTCACCCAGCGGCCGCTTCCGCACCTCGCCGGTCCGATAGAAGGGCAGGTCGAGGAACCGCGCGGCGTTCGGCGGAATCCCGACCGCCGCGAGCGCGGCAATCGCTTCCGATTCGCGGATGAACTTCTTGAGATTCTGCACGACCGGGATGTCGATGTCCCCCGGCGCCTTTTGCTCCATGCCCGCATTGACCGTGTTGCGGGCGCGTTGCAGCGTCGACGCGTCGAGCCCCAGCGCTGCGGCGGCCCGCTCCACGAAGTCGAGATGGCGGGTCACGTCGTGATCGAACACGGCGATGTTGCCGCTCGTCATGTACGCGACGACGATCTGGTTCTCGTTCTCCCACAGCTTGCGGAGAATGCCGCCCATCGAGATGACGTCGTCATCGGGATGGGGCGAGAAGACGAGCACCCGCTCGTGCGCCGGGAGCTTGGCCCGGCCACGAATCTTGTCGCGCAGCCGGTTGAAGACCTGGCCGTTGATGGGGCCGGCGTCTTGATCCGCGTGAGCTCGTCGGCAGCCGGGAGGTCGAGATAGACCGTGACGCTCTGGTGCCGCTGCAGAAAAGTCGCGGCGACGTCGGTGGAGATTTCGCCCTCGACGGCGCGCGCCACGATCGCCGCCTTGTGCTCGCCGGTCGCGAGCAAGGCGATCTCCTTGGCATCGAGAATCGTGGCGACGCCCATCGTGAGCGCTTCCCGCGGGACGTTCTCCACGCCGAAGAAGTCGGCGGCGGCGTCCTTTCGGGTCAGCGTGTCGAGCGTGACGATGCGGGTCCGCGAGGTCGCGTCGGACCCGGGCTCGTTGAATCCGACGTGCCCAGTCTTGCCGATGCCGAGCAGCTGGAAGTCGATGCCGCCGGCCGCCCGAATCGCTTCTTCATACGCGGCGCACGCGTCCGCCACGCGCTCGCGCGGGATCGTGCCGTCGGGGATGTGGACGTTCTGCTTCGCGATGTTCACGTGCGCGAAGAAGTTCTCCCACATGTAGCGCCGGTAGCTGTGGGGACTGTCGGGCGTCATCGGGTAGTACTCGTCGAGATTGAACGTGATGACGTGCGAGAAATCGACGTCGCCCGCCTGGTGGCGGCGAATCAATTCTTCATAGACGCCCAGGGGCGTGCTGCCGGTGGCGAGACCGAGCACCGCCCGGCCTTTGGCGCGCGTCTCGCGATGAATGACCTCGACGATCCGCTCGGCGACCGCGCGGGCGAGGTCGGAGTGCTCGGGAAATACGACGGTGCGCAGCCGCTCGCGGTCGCGCGAGCTCTCGATGGTCGTCGGCGGCGACCGGCGCACGGCCGGGGGAAGGGGGGGGGGGGCCTTGGCCATCTACACCTTCACTTCGATCGCCGCGCCCCGCTTGTACCGCACGTACAGCCACGCCATCGGCACGATCAGCATGCCCGCGGCGATGATCGTGAGGGCCAGGAGAACGGCGGAAAGCAGGACCGCCCGTTGCGACGCCCGGGCCGCTTGGAAGATCGTGTCATCCTGCTTGGCGAGCAGCACGATCATTGCCTGACGCGAATCGGTGCCGGCACCGCTGCCCGTGCTCGTCAGGCCGCCCAGCACGGTTTGCACGAGCTGCCGATCGTGATCGTCCGTCATGGAGTTCCCGAGATCGGCGAGCTGCACCCGGAGCTGGCGTCCCAGGCTGTCCCGCTGCGCGACCGCCTCGACGCGGTGGAAGCGCGGATCGGTGCCGGTCGCCATTTCGCGCCACACCTCGAGTCCCGCGTTGTAGCGATGCAGCGTCGCGGAGGTGCGGGCGCCCCGGGCCGCCGTGGTGGCGGCCTCGTTCAAGGTAAAGATCAGCCACAATCCGATCACCAGGGCCAGCGCGAGGGTCACCGCACTGATCGTCACCGCGATGCCGGGCCGTATGAACGTGTAATCCTTCATCGCAACCGCAAAGGACGAGCGGCCGACGGAGGGACGGCCAGGGGGTGGTGTAGTCATGGGGCCCACGCTAGTGTCGGTCTTTGGAGGTGTCAATGCGCTTGACGGCGCTCGTGCGGCACGCAATTTCTATCCTGCGCCCCCCACCAGACACTCCCGTTTAGCACGGGGATGCCGATGGAGGACATGTTGAACGCAGGAGAAGTGCTTCGTCAGGCGAGCGCCGTCGTGGGCCGGCCGGTCATCCTGTGGGAAGTGACCGGCGCTCACGAGGCCATTCCGCGCGCCAGTAGCGATCCCGACGCCACCGCGTCGCTCCCGAAATTCGATCTCGAAAAGACCTTACGTCACTGGAACGTCGCCATCCCGGTGGGATCCCGCTGGGTGGCCTCGCCCGGCGCCACGCCCGATGCCTGGGTCGTTGCCCCTGTGCGCTCTCGGCCTCCCGCTCCGCCGCCCGGCGGCCGCGAGCGGCGGAGCCGGGAACGGCTCGCGCTCGAGCTGGCGGGCCTCGCCCTTGGGCTGATCGGCAGCTCAGCACACGATGCGACAGGGGTGCCGTCCGGGATGCTCGCCCATCAGGCGAGCAATCCCCTCACGGCCGCGCGCGCCGGTCTGCAGCTCGCGATGGAGTCGATCGGGCGCTGGGTCGATCTCGCGGCGGACCGGCGGCTGGCGCTGCTCGACGATCTGGGTCAGGTGCTCGAAGACATCGATCGCACGTCCGAGCTGTTGCGCGCCGTGCGCGAGTACGGCACGACGCGCGGGGCCGGTCCCTCGACACGCCCCGAGCGCTTCGATGCCGTCCGCGTCATTCGCTCATGCCTCACGCTCGAGCGGCGGCTGCTGCGGGACCGCGGCATCGAGCTCGACTTCACGACGGCACTCGAATCCACCTACATCAAGGGTGATCCCAACGCGCTGTTCGATCTGCTCGTGAATCTCGTGCGCAACGCCGCGGATGCGAGCGGCGAGATGCCGGCCCCGGTCACGGTGCAGCTCGGACAGAAGGGCACGGACCTCGAGATCATCGTCCGCGGCCGCGGCACCGCCGCGAACCTGGCGAAAGTACGCAGCGTAGCCGAGACGACGTTTGGAGGCAGCGTCGCCGTGGAATCGGCGTTGGCGACCGGGACGACGTTTACGATTGCGCTGCCACTCCCGCCGCAGCGTGAGGCCGACGTGCGCCGCGGAGCCTAGGCGAGCAGCGCGTCGAGATCGAGTGGGCGTGTGTGCATCCGGATGGCGCCGTCCGGGCCCCGCGGCCACTCCTTTTCAGGTCGATCGCGGTAGAGCTCGATGCCGTTGCCGTCGGGGTCGCGCAGATAGACCGCCTCACTCACGCCATGATCGGAAGCGCCCTCCAAGGCCACACCCTTTTCGATCACTCTGCGGACAGTGGCCGCGAGGGCGTCCCGGTCGGCAAACAGGATCGCGAAATGGTAGAGACCGGTGGTCCCCGCGGGTGGGCGCGGCGCGCCTCGCCCCGCCCAGGTGTTGAGGCCGATGTGATGGTGGTAGCCGCCGGCTGACAGAAAGACGGCGTCCGGACCGTAGCGAGCGGTGACCTCGAAGCCGAGCACGTCGCGGTAGAACGCTAGCGAGCGGTCGAGGTCGCTTACGGTAAGGTGGACGTGGCCGATTCTGGTTCGGGGATCGATGCTCATGTCATCTCCGAAACACGCTCGGGTTCCCCGGTTACATTTCCCGCATGAACGCAGCCACGATTCCTACCCCCAGCAACGAGCCGGTTCTCGCCTACGCGCCCGGATCGCGCGAGCGCGGCGAGCTGAAGGCAGCGCTCAAGGACTTCAGCGGCCGTCAGGTCGAAATCCCGGTGGTCATCGGCGGCAAGGAAATCCGGACGGGGAAGACCACGGATACAGTCATGCCGCATTGCCACCGTCACGTGCTTGCCAAGGTGCATCAGGCGGGCCCCGAAGAAGTCGCCGCCGCGATCCAAGCCGCGCGCGACGCGTGGCGCGAATGGTCCACCTGGAGTCTCCCCGACCGGGCCGCCGTCTTCCTGAAGGCCGCCGACCTCCTCGCCACGCGCTGGCGCGCGATGGTCAACGCGGCCACGATGCTGGGCCAAAGCAAGACGGCATTTCAGGCCGAGATCGACGCCGCCTGCGAGCTGATCGACTTCTGGCGCTTCAATGTCCACTACTACCTGCTGTTCCGGCTGCTGCAGGAGGCGGGGCTGCCGCCGGGCGTGATCAACTTCGTCCCCGGTCCGGCCGCCGTCATCAGCGAGCGTCTGCTGGCCGACCGCCGCCTCGGCGGCATCCACTTCACCGGTTCCACCGAAGTCTTTCAGACACTGTGGAAACAGGTGGCGACCAATCTGACGGGCTACGCCGATTACCCGCGGCTGGTCGGGGAAACGGGCGGCAAGGATTTCATCCTCGCGCACGCGAGCGCCGACGTCGACGCGCTCGCCACCGCCATCGTGCGCGGCGCGTTCGAGTATCAGGGCCAGAAGTGCAGCGCCGCCTCCCGCGCCTACGTGCCCGAGTCACTCTGGCCCAAGGTGCGCGAGCGGGTGCTGGGGATGCTGGCGGACGTGCGCGTCGGCGATCCGGCGGACTTCCGCAACTTCATGGGCGCGGTGATCGACCGGAAATCATTCGACAAGATCAAGCAGTACATCGAGCAAGCGAAGCGCGATCCGAAAGCCAAGCTGCTGTGCGGGGGCGAGTGTGACGACGCCGACGGCTATTTCGTGCAGCCGACCGTGATCCAGGTCGAGGACCCGATGTACCGCACGATGTGCGAGGAGATCTTCGGCCCGGTCCTGTCGCTCTACGTGTATCCCGACAAACAGTGGAAGGAGACGCTCGCGCTGGTCGATCGCACGTCGCCCTACGCGCTGACCGGGGGAGTGTTTGCGCAGGATCGCGCCGCGCTCGCGGAAGCGGATGCCGCGCTGCGCTACGCCGCCGGCAACTTCTATCGCAACGACAAGCCGACGGGAGCCGTGGTCGGCCAGCAGCCCTTCGGGGGCGCGCGAGCCAGCGGCACGAACGACAAGGCCGGGAGCCTGCTCAATCTGATCCGCTGGACCAGCGCCCGGGCGATCAAGGAAAACTTCGTCCCGCCGCGCGATCCCTGGTATCCGTTCATGGCGGAGGCTTGAAGGCCCCGATCCTGGTGTGGGTGTTGGCGGCCGCGTTCCTGCTGCTCGTGGCGTCGTTGCTGATCGGTTCGTTCTCAAAACCGGAATTCCCGCCGTACGAGCTTGGCCCCCATCCCGACAGCACCTACACGCTCGATGCTTCGCGTGGTGACGAGTGGCATTGGTGGAGGGGGGGGGACGTCGGCTTCAGACGCAATCACGTCATCACGGCGCCGGGGGCTGGAGCCGTCGATCTGGGTGCGGTGACATTCGATTCGGTAGCAGAGGTTCCGGCGGAAGGCTACGTCGCGACGAGCTTCACGGCCGACACGGTCAACGCCGCGATCGGTAAATGGTACGACTACAGCATGTGGTCCCACCTGCTGACATCCAGGCACCACGTCTACGCCGTGCGTACCGCCGCGGGCGAATTCGCGAAACTCGAGATCCTCGCGTACTACTGCCGCCAGGTCGGTCCGGCCTGCTACACGATCCGCTACAAAACAACGCGCCCCCGACCAGCATCGTCGGGGGCACGTGAATGAGAGACCGGGCGGTTACTTGTTGGGCGGCAGGATCTTGAACATTCCCGTTCCGCACACAGGACAGACACCTTTGAGCGCGGGGCGGCCGTTGGCCATCTTCACCTGCTGGGCGTTCGAGATCTTGCGCTTTGCCTTACACTTCACACAGTAACCTTCATCCGCGGCCATTGGGCTCTTTCCCTTTGCCATTGTCGGTCGCTCCTCCAGTTCAGGGGCACGGCTGGGAACGGGAAGCTGCAAGCGCCAGACAACATAATAGGGTCCCGCTAGCCGGTGGTAACCGGAGCGTCGTGAAACCCATTGCGTTTGTGCGTTCCGTCACAAAAGGGTTTCGTCGCCGAACCCCCACATCTGCACAGCACAACGACTTCCGCCGGTTTGCCGTCTTTGCGGGGTGGGGGCGTCAATTCGGTCCCGTCAGGCGTCACGATCCGCACCGGACCCTCGATAATGAGGGGGCCGTTCGACTTGGGAGTTATGGTGACCTGGGTCATCCCGCGAATATAGCGGCACGGTTCCCCCGCCGGCGGGGTATCTCTCGCGTGCGTGGCCTCGTTGTTCTCTGCGCCGTCCTCGCGGCGTGCCTCGCCGAGCGTGGTCCGTTCACCAACCGCATGGCCCATTCGGGGACGAGGTACCTCGCGCGCGCTGCACGCCAGCCGGTCAGCTGGCAGCCCTGGGGGCGCGACGCGTTCGCCCTCGCCGCCAAGCTCGACCGTCCCGTCCTGCTCTACATCGGGAGTGACGCCTGCCGCTGGTGTGCGGAAACCGACCGCGCGATCTACACCGACCCCGAGATCGGTTCGCTCATCAACGCCCTCTTCGTCCCGATCCGCGTCGATCGCGACGAACGCCCCGAGGTCGCGCAGCGCTATCAGGCCGCGGTAGAGCGTTTGGCAGGCCTGCACGGCTGGCCGCTCACGGTGTTCCTCACCGCGGACGGCTCTCCATTTTTCGGCGGCACGTATTTCCCCGGCGACGATCCGATCACGGGGCGTGGACTGAAGCAGCTGCTGCCCGAGATCGCCAAACGGTATCGAGACCAGCGCCCATTCATCGTCCAGCAGGCGGCGTTGCTGCGCCAGCTGGTCCTGACGACCGGCGAGTCGCGCGGCGTGCTGCGTGCGTCGCTGATCCGGCAAGGAATCGACACGCTCACCCGCGATCTCAAGGACGCGGTCACCGCCCGCACGACCGCCGGGAGCGTCACGCATGTCGCGGCCGCGTCGCTGCTCCTCACCGAGTACGCGCGTTATCGCGACAGCGCAGCCCTGGCGGTCGCGCGGCGGGCGTTGGAGCTGATGCTGGACACCACCGCGATCGCCATCGCCGAGGATCCGCCGCGGCTGGTCCGAGCGGCGCTGGTCGGGAGCCTGGGCAAGGCGTGGGTCGTGACCGGTGAGTCACGCTATCGCGATGCCGGCCGCGCCCTGGTTCGTGACTTGTCGCGCGAGCTGCACGATCTGGCGGCCCTCACCGGCGACGGCGCGGTGTTCGCGGATCAGGAGGCGTTCATCATCGAGAACCTGATCCTGGCGGCGGCCACGTTGGGTGAGCCGTCGGTTGAAAAGCGCGCGCGCGCCGCGCTCGACGTGCTGCTGCAACGGACCTACGCCCGCGGTTGGGGCGTACGACATGCGATCGCCGGCGGGTCCACGACCTCGACGCCGCAAGGGCTGCTGCAGGATCAGGTACAGGTCGCGGCGGCCTGTCTCGCGGCGCACCAGATCAGCAACGAGCCGCGCTACCTCGCGGTCGCGATCGACCTCGCCGCCATCGTCGAACGCGGCTACGCCGACTCCATCGGCGGCTACTTCGACAGCGCGGAGCCGCCGCCCGGCCTTGGCGACCGGACGAAGCACGTCTTCGACGACATGCTGCCCGGTCCCAATGCCGAGGCTGCGCGGCTGTTCGCGCGGCTGGCGGAGGTGACGGGCGATGCCTCATACCGGCGCCGGGCGCAGGCGACGCTGGAGGCATTCGCCGGCACCGTGAGTGGCACGGGCCTGCGCGCGACCACGTTCCTGGCGGCGGCCCGGGAAACACTGGGAATACCGTGACCAACCCCCCCCCTCGTGGGTCACTCTCATGGTGACCGACAGCGCCCCGAGTGATGTCGAGGTAGTCGCCCGCGTCCTGGGCGGCGATGGGGAAGCGTTCGGGATTCTCATCCGGCGATATGAGCCGGGCTTACTTCGCTTCGCGACGCGTATGCTCGGAAATCCCGACGCCGCGGCCGATGCGGTGGCCGAGAGTCTCGTGCGCGCGTACCGGCATTTGGCACAGTGCCGCGACCCGGTGCGGCTGCGTAGCTGGTTGTACCGGATCACCGGCAACCGCTGCCGCAGTCACCTCGCGCGGCGGCACACGAACGATATCTCGCTCAGCGAGGTGCCCGCGCCGGCATTAGCGGACGGGTCGGACACCTGGGCGGTGCTCGAACGGAGTGAGCAGGTGGCGCTCGTGGACCGGGCGCTGGCGGCGTTGCCGGAAGAAAAACGCGAGGCCTTTGTCCTGAAACACGTGGAAGGGATGAGTTACGACGAGATGGCGGTGGTGACGGGCGCCCGGATTCCCACGCTCAAGATGCGCGTGCATCGCGCGCGGGAAGCACTGTTGGCGGCACTGGAGGCTTTCGTATGATCGACCCGCGGTTGCACGAAGCGCTCGATGGGGAGCGAGATCCGGCCGAGCTGCCGCCGGATCTGCGGGAGTCGTACGCGCGGCTGCACGGTGTGGCGCAGCTACTCGAGGCAGTACCGCCGCTGAGTGTCGCGACCCGCGTCATGGCCGAGATCCGGGAGATCCCGCTCGAGGCCCGCGCAGGCGGTCCCGCGCTCCGGCTGGGCCGCTGGCTCAGCCGCCCGCGGGCGGTGACGGTGCGGCTGCGGCCGGTCTGGACGCTGGCGCTGGCCGCCGGGCTGGCCGCCGTCCTGCTGCTGCCCTCCGGTCCCGGGGGTGCGCCCACTCCCGGGGACCGCGAAGGCGTCGCCCGGTTCGTCGGGCATTTCCCGGGGGCGCGATCGGTCGAGGTGGTCGGCTCGTTCAACGACTGGAGTCGCGGCGCCCTGCATCTGCGGGATGACGATCATGACGGCATTTGGCATGGCGATGCCGTCCTGCCGGCCGGCCAGCACGAGTACATGTTCATCGTGGACGGGGAACGCTGGGTCGCCGACCCGCTTGCGGGCCGTTACGTCGATGACGGCTTCGGCGCCGGCCAGGAGAACTCACTGTTGATCGTGCGTCCGGCGGCCGCACAGCCATGAGTGGCGGGCTCCGCCTGACCCTGGCACTCGCCGCCATCGCGGCTCCGCTCGCCGCGCAGAGCAGCGGCAGCGCCAGCCGGCTCGCCGGCCGTGTACCTGCTGCCGCTCTGCCGGCGATCGATTCGATCATTGCAACCGCCGTCGCCGAGAGTCTGCCGAGCGAGCCGCTCGTGCAAAAGGCGCTGGAAGGCAGCGCCAAAGGCATTCCCGCCGACCGTCTCGTGAACGGGGTGCGGCGCGGCATGCTGCAGCTGCGTGACGCCCGCATACTCGTCGCGCGCGCCGTGCCGGGGCAACCCGTGCCGGAAGGTCACGTCGCCGCGGTGGCCGCCGCGCTCGCGCGTGGACTGCCGCCCCCGATCGTGGCGCGGTTGCTGACGGTTGCGCCCAACGAGCCCCCCGGACCTGCCTTGCACGCGGCGGCCGATCTGGTCGCCCACCGCTTCAACCCCGATTCGGCCGCGGACCTGCTGGTGGATGCGCACAACCAAGGGCTGCGGGGCGTGCGGTTGCTCGACGTGGCGGTTGCCGCCGACCACGAACTGCAGCGGGGAGGGGGGCGCACCCCCTCGGATGCGCTGGCCCGCGTCCGCGCGATGTTGCCGAATGTACCGGCGCCTGAGGCTGGCGTGACGCGGCGTGGAACGAAGGGGTCGTAAAAGCGACCCTAACCCGAGGCTCGTTGATGTTTCGTACCGCAATGCTGATCGTTACCCTCGCCGCACCTGCAGCCATGATGGCGCAGCAGCCGGCGGCAGCTCCCGCCAAACCGCGTGCCAACGCGTCGCAGCAAGCCGATACGTCGAAGGCGAAGGCGCATCGGCGTCGCGCACACAAGGCCAAGGCGGCTACCACGACGGCGCCGCGCGACACGACCAAGGCGAAGCCGTAATCAGGACGTGTAGTCGGAGTTGATCCGGACGTACTCCGGGGAGAGATCGCAGGTCCACACCACCGCCTCCGCTCGACCGAGTCCCAGGTCGAGACGGAGGCGGATGGTTTTTTGCCGGAAGATGGCGCGCGCCTGTGCCAGATCGGCGAGCGCGGTAGCACCGCCGCTCGCCAGCGTGAGCCAGCCGCTCCCGGTCGCCGCCTCGAGCATGATCTTGTCCGCCACGAGCGTCACGCCGGCGACGCCGGCGGCCGCGAGCACGCGGCCCCAGTTGGGATCCCCGCCATAAATCGCCGTCTTCACGAGCGTCGAGCGCGCGATGGCCATCCCGACTTCACGCGCGTGCGTCTCGGTCTGTGCCCCGGTGATGTGAATCTCGAGCTGTTTGGTCGCTCCTTCACCATCTTCCACAACGGCAAGCGCCAGCTTGCGCGCAACCTCGGTGACCGCCTCCTCAAACAGCTTCCAGATCGCGCCGTCACGCGATGGCTCGATGCCCGAATGACCGTTGGCGAGCAGTAAGACCGTGTCATTGGTGCTGGTATCGCCATCGACCGAGATGGAGTTGAAGGTGCGGTCGGCCACCCGCTTCCAGAACGGCTGCAGCACGCCCGGCTCCGAAACAGCGTCGGTGGTGAGCACGCCAAGCAGCGTGGCCATGTCGGGGTGGATCATGCCGGCCCCCTTCGCCATGCCGCCGATCGTGATGGGCCCCCCCGGCGTATCGAGACGAACCGCGCAGTGCTTGGGGCGCGTGTCGGTGGTCATGATCGCGCGAGCCGCATCCGCGCCGCCCGCTGGCGAGAGCTTGGTCGCGGCCTGCCGCAACCCGCGCTCGACTTTATCCACAGGGAGCGGCACGCCGATCACGCCGGTCGAAAGCACCAGCGCCGTGCGCGGTGGCAGGCCGGCTGCCTCTTCGGCGCAGCGGGCCATGGCGCGCGCGGCTTCGAGGCCGGCAGCGCCCGTACACGCGTTCGCCACGCGGGCGTTCATCGCCACGGCGCGGATGCGTCCGGGACGCTCGCTGAGGAGGTCGGCATCGTAAATCACCGGCGCGGCGCGCAGCGCGTTGCGGGTGAACACGCCGGCGGTCGCGCAGCTCGTAGCGCTGACCAGCAGCGCGACGTCGAGCGCGCCGTCCGCTTTCAGACCGGCGTGCGCGGCGGCGGCGGTAAAGCCACCCGGTGAAGTTGCCGAACCGTCAGGAATGACGGTGAACGTGGCAGGCATCGCGGGTCAAAATAGCGGGCGCGGGTCGCTTGTGTAACTGCACTCCGTTTCTTATCATAGCGCAACCATCCTGGAGGGTCTCGTTCGATGTCGGATCCGTTCCTCAGTTCCGACGAATACGACGAACGTGCACATCAGCTCTACAACGAAGGACAATACGACGAGGCCATAGATACGCTGCGCGAAGGCCTGGGGTTGTACCCCCACGCCGTCGAGCTGCACGTCGGCATGGGCTACGCCCGGCTCGCACGGGAAGAGTTTGCGTGGGCGCGGCGCGCGTTCGAAGAGGCGCGCGGCCTCGATCCGGATCATGAGGACACACTCGCCGGACTGGGCGAAGTACTACTCAAGTTCGGCGAGCGCGCCGCCGCGCTGGCGTGCTTCGAGCATGTGTTGGCGCTCGGATTCCAGGACGACCACGACCTGATGCTGCAAATCGGGCGCGCGCTGTTCCGCGAAGGCGTCCTGGACCAAGCGCGCCGGTTTTTCGAGGGTGCGTTACGCGCGCACCCTGACTCCGCCGACGCCGCCGCCTGCGTCGGCTATGCCGCGCATCGACTGGCCGACGAGGGCGGCAGCCTGCACTGGCTGCGCCGCGCGCTCGAGCTGGACCCGAGCCTGGGCGAGGCACGCATCTACCTCGCGAACCTGCTGTACGACCGCGGCGAATACGAAGCCGCCCTGTTTCATCTCGAGCGCACCGGCCCCGAGGAGCACTACGACGCGCTCGCGATCTGGCGGCTGGTCGAGCTGAAGAAGAGCGTGTACCGCCTTCCCGACGACGATCCCGAGTTGGTGCCCTGGAACGAGCGCCTCAATGAGCTCGCGGGCGACGCCGCGCCCGAAGACCTCCTGCTCGCGGAGATCGAAGCGATGATGCCGGACGGCCAGATGCGCGATCCGCGCCAGCTGGAGCTGTTCGGCACGCTGCTCACCCAGCTGCAGGGAATGAAAAAGGGCGGCGACGGCGGGGTGACGGCGAAGACCGGCGAGGTGCACCGCGTGAGCACGGTATCCGGCTCGACGTATGTCGGTACGTGGGAAGACATCGTCCGGCAGATGAAGGACGATGCCGCCGAGTGGATCGCGGGATCGCTCGAGGAGTACATGGAAGCCAGCGCGAAACGCTGGCG
>WNGI01002788.1_pt1 | contig 18022 bp, 12 predicted proteins | sample 5400621 | NCBI WGS metagenome assembly WNGI01 (sample SAMN13153374, study PRJNA577476) | soil metagenome | isolation source: 20 cm soil or saprolite under Garry oak tree replicate 1 | place: USA:California | collected 2016-06-15
AACTACGCGTACGTCGGGCCCTCGGCAACGACGGCACCGTACAATGCGAAGACCGTTAAGCGCCACTATGGTTTTGGCGCACAGGGAACTGGCGCTACTGCGGGAACTGTCACCATCGGTGGCAGAGCTGCGACCGTTGGAACCTGGAGTGACACAACGATTACAGTCACTGTCCCGAATGGGGTGCCGGATTGCCCTGTCCAGCAACAAGCAGAATACAGCGGCTCACGCGCGCAATGCGGTGAACTGGTGATCGCGAATGGTACTACTACCGTGACCACGGGGGGTAACGTCACCAATGTGAACGTTACTAATCGAGGTAGGTATCCCAGTACGTTTACGCCGACGGTGACTTTCGGTGCGGCCCCGGCCGGTGGAGCTACTGCGACTGGAACTGCCAACATGATCAGCTGCGGTTGCGTAATGTCGGTGTCGATTACCAATGGCGGAACTACTTCTTACAGCACCGGCACACCTATCGTAACGTTCAGTTTACCCTCGGCCGGCGGCGTAAGGGCGACCGGAACAGCTGTGCGCAGTCCGGGGCCAGGGTTTCGCTCTATAACCAGCGTCACCATAAACAATCCAGGTAGCGGCTACACGAGCGTACCTACCATCACGTTCACTGGAGGGGGTGGGAGCGGCGCAGCCGCAACAGCCGTGCTGGGGCAGTCCGTAGCCTCGGTGACACTTACCAACGGCGGCGGCTCAGGATATGCGACCGCGCCCGGCGTTACTTTCAGTTTGCCCGCTCCGGCTGGCCTAGCAATAAGGGCGACCGGAACTGTTGTATTCACGCCCAGGACAACGACAACCTTCCATGGGAGGCAATCGATTGATACCGTGACTGTCACAATCGGCGGCAAAGCGCCGACTCACGTTGCGCCATCGGATTCGATCCAGGTTGCGATTGACGCTGCCGATCCAGGCGACTTGATCATTGTTGATCCCACTTGCACCACGACTGCGGGAGCAGCGGCTACGTGTACTACTCCCTCCGCAACCAATGTGCACTCCCCCACTGCCCACAACGAATTGTTGATCATGTGGAAGCCGGTCCGGCTGCAAGGTGTCGGAGCCGCCTCCAGCATCATCAACGCGAATACGCATCCGGCGGGCAAGATGGACGCTTGGCGGCAGAGGGTGGTTTGTCTATTTGGCCTGTCGCTCAGTGGTACTCCCACTTCCGCCACCAATCCTTTTGATCCGACTGGCGCGGCCACGTGCGGAAGCACGGGCGGGACGGCCTGGAATCATTTCAGCCCGTACGGAGCGAGTAATAACTTCAACCCGCAGATTGACCGGTTACCCCTCGAGGCCGTTGTGGGCTGGGATGCCGAACTCAACGGCAATCTTGCCGAACAGTTGCAGGAGCCAAGCCTGATGGGCGCGCTCGAAGGTGCGGGCATTACGGTACTGGCGAAGGGAGTGAATTTCCACTCGAATCCGTACGACCCCACTTTGCTTGCGGGGTTCCCGACCGGCACCACGCTTCTCACCGGACGTGAACCGGGGGGTAACTTTCCCCTTGGCGACGCCAATCCCAACTGCCACACCAGTACCACCAATGCGACCAATCCTTTCCCGAGCAACTACTCATGCAACCCGTCGAGTGTCGACGGCTTGGGCATCACCCAGAGTTCCCAGGGTGGCGGAGCAATCTTCGTCCATGGCTGGGGGCACAACCTGCAAATCGGCAACAACCGGATCGTCAGCAACGCTGGAACGCTTTCGGGCGGCATCAACGTTGGTCAGGGTGAATATCCTCCGGCTTACATCCAGGGGAGCGCCACGAACGCGGCACCCGGCTCCTGCGAGGAAAGCCCTGTACCGAATGCTGTACTGCCGTACTGCCAAAACGTGAATGTAAACGTTCATAACAACGATATCGCCTTGAACTCCTCCACCGGCGACGAATTGTTCTCGGCTACTCCGGCTGGGGCAGGCGGAGTCAGCTTCTGCACCGGCTCCGACTACTACAAGTTCAACTACAACTGGGTCTGCGGCAACCTGAGCACCGGTGACGGCGGCGGCGTCGGTCACCTTGGGTTTAGCTACAATGGTGACATCGAGCACAACTCGATCCTGTTCAATCAGAGCGCCAACCCGACGATCCCAGCCAACGGCGGTGGCATCATTGTGATGGGCACCCCCGACGCTGATATAGTTTGCAACGGCAATGCCAACATCGACCAGGATTGCGTGCCTTACAACCCAGCTACCGGTACCGGAGATCCGCGTACTACTGCGATTTCCGCTGTCGGGCCGAGCGACGGCGCCGGTCCAGGGCTGGTGATCAATGCCAACCTCATTATGGGGAACGGTGCCGAGGCTGGCAGCGGAGGTGGGATCGCCTTCCAGGCAGTCAACGGCTCGGATATGGTGGCCTTCCCCACGAATCCTAGACAGTGGAACACGGTGACCGTCACTAACAACATCATCGCGGACAACGTGGCTGGCTGGGACGGAGCCGGAATCTCGCTGCTCGACTCAACCGCAGTGAACATCGTCAACAACACGATCGCCTTCAACTCTAGCACTGCGTCGGCAGGACCGCTCTTCAACACGCTTGGGGCTCCGTTAGCCAGCACACCGCCGGGCACTGGCCAAACTTGTACCGCAAACTGCGGCACGACCACGCACCCTCAGCCTGCTGGAGTGGTGGCCATTCAGAACAGTGCGGTTTTGAGAGCGAATCTCCCCGCGACGGTCACCGTCACCTGCCCGACGGGCCACCCCAATTGCCGGTCCATCTCGGCTCCGAAGCTGGAGAACAACATCATCTGGCACAACAGTTCTTACTACATCGGCGTGGGCGGCCTCGGTGCGGGTACTCTGAACCAGCAGAACATAGTCGCGCTGCGTAACGCGTTCACAGGAACTGCACCGACGAGCCAGACTACAACAGGCGCCTGCGTTACCCCCACCAGCTATTGGGATATCGGCGTGCGCGGTGACACAGGACCGACCAACCACAGTTCCACTTTCACACTCGCTGCGTCGGATTCGGTAGTTACACCCGGCGGCTCAGGTGTTACTGGCTCAGGTAACTCCACAGGCAATCCGAACCTCATCAGTCCGTACTGCGACGGTTCGCGGACACCCCCGGAAGCGGCGACAGCTCTAGCTGTTCCGGCGGCGGCGATAGGCTGGCAAGTGCCTCCGGGTATTTCGGATGCGACCGTGCCTAACCCAATCTTCAACCTGACTCCGTCTGCTACCGTCGACGAGGGCAACAACTGGGTCAACCTCAACTGGGGCCCGCTGTCGATGACGAATCCGACAGTCGTGGCCGGACCCAACGGGAATTTCGGTGGTGGCTTGCCGCTTGGCAACTACGGTATCACAACCGGATCCTCGGCGGCGGGTAGGGCTACTGGAGCGAACTTCACTGACGCTCCTGCATACGACTTCTTCAACACTCCGAGGAAGCCCGGTAATTCAACTGATGCTGGTGCGGTCAAGTTGACAGGGTCTGGCGGTAGCTCAGAGTTAACTCTCTCACCGTCGCTTGTGGACTTTGGTCTTGTGCCAGCTCATAGTCCGACAACCTTGGATCAAGACGTACAGGTTATTAACTCGGGCAGCGCTCCGCTGACGTTCAACAACGGCAACGGCAACGCCGTGATCAATTGCGCGGGTGTAACTACTGGATGCAATGTGGCAAGTTTCAGCATCTCATCCAATACTTGCGTCGGCGCGACACTTGGTGCGGGGGAAAGCTGCGTGATCAACGTGGTCTTTAACCCCATCAGCACGTCGCAAGCGCTGAGGAATGCAAACCTGGCCGTGAATGTGGGCGGCATCACTCAGACGGTTGCGCTCAGCGGCCACGACACGATCGCGACGATAACTGTTTCGCCAATCACCCCGGCGTTGACGACAAATCCGGCTAACGCCACTGCGAAGACCGGCACTATCACGGTCACCAACACTATGAACCCGAACACGAATGCTGATGCTGGGCCATACCTCCCAACCGCCATCACGCTCACACCGCTCACCGCCACAGGGACTTTCGCGCTCGGTGGGACTTGCGCGGTAGGCACGCCCATCAACGCGGGAGGAACCTTGGTGCCGCCGGTAGCAGGTTCGAGCTGCACGATCACGATAACGTATACGCCACCCGTGGGAGCAACTGGCGCGGCGCTCAACGGGAGAGCAAACCTGTTAGTAACGGGTTATGGCACTGCCTCCACTAATCCGATAATCAATACGAACTACAACGCGAACTGACCAAATCAAGTCTGGCCGGGCGGGCATCCAAATTATCGGACGCCCGCCCTGTTCGGCTTATGGGCGAGTTTCTACAGGACCTGTCCTACCGAGGCGCGCTCCAGCTTATAGAGGATGTCCATGATCTGGCGCTCACAACGGAAAGGGCGTTTGGCTTGGGCTTTCGCGTCATGTGCTGTTTTCCCGGCAGCTATGCTAGAAAACTAGCAGGCTGGCATTTTCGTATCGTCAGGAGGTCCATTATTGTATTATTTTATGTGACGTCAATAAACGCCGCATCTGCATCCCTCCGCAGTTGCTCAAGCGCCGGGTCTTTCCGCTTCCCCGCGGCGATCTCGCCTCGTAACTCCTCAAGTGTCGCCACGGGCAATGAAAGCATTCGGGGCGCGTGCCGAGACTGCTTCGATTGTGCTTTCTGTGCCCGGGAAGCATTCGAGAGAATTCCATAGACAGCTATAAGAAGGGCAAGGGCAGGGAAGATTTTTCTCATAAGCCTAGACTGCATCTTCGACGCGTCACTGGCGCCAGAAACTTGGTTAGTTAGAGTTCCCCGTTTTTGCAAATCTGATCAAGAATTCGGTTCGGCAAGCTAACTAAGGCCGCAATCCCTTCTACCGGCCTTTGAAACAGCAGCTAACTCTTCGCCTTGGTGCCGATATTATTGCCTGGCCTCGGCGACAAGGAAGGGGCTATCAGACCCGGGCAAATGCCCTGCTTCGCAAAGCCATGCTGGGGGATCTGAGCCCGAAAAAAAGGAAGGAGCGTAGTTGACCCCACCCTAATAATCCGCGTCATGACGGCATTGCTCAAACGCGGCGGGCTGGTTAGAGTGGGCCGCTGAGCTATCGACGGCGCAGTCTCTTCCCGAATCTAGCGGGACCTATTTTGAGGCTTGGCATCGGCGCGAATCCTGGCCAGTCTTTCTCCGGCAGTGCGGTCGATCCACGTTCCGGGAAATTCCGCGCGCAGTTCCTCGAAGACGCGGGCGGCCGCTTCAATCTTCCCCGCGCGCAGCAGGGACTCGGCCTTCGCAAAGCGCTCCTCACCTGTGGTGAGCGTACCAGCAAAGATCCGGACAGCCTCTTCGACGGTGATCGTTGGAGGAATTTTGCTCAATACCGGCGGATTCGGATCGGTCAGTATGCTGTATGCGGCGGGATTGCGCTCGCGAAACAGGCGCGCCCGCATGTCGCGCTGAACGTTGTGAGCGTCGCCGCCCTCGCGCCCGCCGAGAGGGTCGATCTGCGCGATGGCAATGTCCCCAGCCCGACGCCCTTCGGCGAGCACTTTGCCCTGGGGCGAGATGATCATGGATCCGCCGCCCCGTTGCGCGACGATCAGATAAACAAAGTTGTCCACCGCCCGCGTCCTGAACGCTGCGCGATTCATTTCCTCGTCGTCGGTGGTGACCGCGCCGCCCATCGTCGGCAGGAAAATGATGTCGGCACCGCCCAGTGCTAGGCTCCTTGGGGCCTCGGGCATAACCATGTCATAGCAAATCAGCATGCCCACGCCGCCCAAGTCGGGAGTTTCGAACACCGGAAACGTCGCGCCCCGGACCCGGTCCGATTCGCTGATCGTCGGATGAACCTTATGGTACCGACCAATCTCCTTGCCGTCGCGACCCAGAAAGAAAGCTGTGTTGCGATAGGAACCGTCGCGCTCTGAGACGTCGCTCGAGCAGATGAGATACATGCGATGCGCCGCCGCGGCCCGGCCCAGACGTTCCAGCATGCGCGCGACGGCCGGCGGCAATACTTCCTCCATCGACGCCTTATTCCCCATCTCCCAGTGCAGCACGCCTAGTGTGTCTTCAGGCAGTGCGAGTGCATCACAGCCGGAGGCTCCCGCCCGATGAACCAACCGCTCCAGTTCGTTGAGCGACCGGTCTACCGCGGCCAGCGCTTCGGAAGGTTTCAGATGCCAGTCGATAGAGGATAGCGCCGAGTCTGCGGCGCAAACGCGCACGGCCTTTGCCGAGCCATGATCACTAGCAGGGGCGAGTTGAGCCGGCTGAGCAACGCAGGTTGCTACCCCGGCTGCCAGAAAAGGAATAACCCACTTTATGCCTCTCATGGTTCTATGATGTCCCTCCTTTTCGCTGTGAATTGCTTATGATTCCAGGGGTGCCATGTCGCTGTTAGATTATGTCGGGCTGTCCAAGATCTCCGCTACTGTGAAAGAAACTCTCTGCGGCTCGGAAGCGCCTCGGCAGTGTCTCGCGTTGGACCTCGGAATGGTCTGGCAGTTTGCACTCTCGGCCGCTTGGCTTCCGAGCCACATCCCTTTGTCAGACTAGAAAGCCACTCGCACGGTAAGTGAGAGGTCGCGCGCTGCAGTCCCAGTCCTGGTATGGACGACCATTCCATAGGTGGGGCTTCCAAGCGTTGCATCCGGGATATCGAAACTCGGGTGGTTAAGGACGTTTGACGAGACTGCCTCGAGTTTCAGCTTGTACGTTTCACGCATGGTAATCTCCTTAAGCAGCCCAAGGTTAAGCACGTTCAGTCCCGGTCCTTCGAGGATGTTCGCGCCGCAGCCGCCAAAGCGTCCAGCGTTGTCCGGAGGAACCGCAAACGCGGCAGTGTCGAAGAGTAGCGCTCCGTGGTGCGTTGGACTGATGTTCGTGCCGACGTTGGTGATGACCACTTCGACGCCAGGCATGGCGCCGCCGGACAAATCAAGGACCGTACCTCTGATAGTGCCATAGTAAAACTTGCGCCCGCGACATAACAGAGAACAGAAATAATGCAGCGAGAGCAGCGATCCACGCCCTTGAGGTTCTTGACGATTGACAAACCTCCCTCGCGTTGGATATTTCCTTTCCGGATTTCGGCGATGCAAATATTGCCATCCGGCGGCGCGAGTTTAGGTTCTAGCAGAACATCAGTCAATCAGTAAAATCCCCTAATTAGCAAGCGGGGAAATGCTAAAGTGAGCCGACCTCTACGACGGCCACGCCGAAGGATGTGATGTCGTCTTCGATCCCAACCATTCCTGCCACGGTGCCGTGTCATTGCGCGCGGCCGCACGCCGTCAACCGACATCAACCGACATTGCACTTGACATTCACCCGTTTTGGACTTACTTAGTCACGGCAGAATAGATTCACCATGTTGAGCTGTAGACATCCTTTTCGCTGGTTCTTCCGCTCATCGCCATCGCGTGCGGGCTACAGGCAGATTCTGGCGTCGGCCATGCGTCTGGCCGTGCTCTCGTGCCCCGGTCTGGTCTTGGCCGAACCGTCACGGGGTCAGATTTATGACGGAAAAGTCTATGGCATCTTCGATCCGCTCGTGGCCTCCGAGACGGCTTCCTCGATCACTGTGTTCGGGGGAACATTCCGCTTTGTTATCGACCGAGCCACGGGGCAGATCAGCTCCCTCCGAGCCCTTGGGGACGAGTTTGTCGCGTCGGGATCGGTTTTTCCCAACCCTTACATAGGCTTGATGCCGGAGGACGACCCAGGTGCGCAGCGCGAGGGCGGAAAAGAGCGTCCGCGCTTCGGCTACGAGAAGTCGGTAGAGGTACGCCCGTTGCTCTGGTCGGGTGGCCTGACCGATGCCTACCGCTTGGATGCCGCCGCGGGGACGGGAATCCGCACGGAGATCGTCCGAGAGAGCCCGGATTCGGTCGAAGTGCGGTCCACAGGACGGTACGGAGAATCTTCGCTTACCTGGATGATTGATTATCTTTTCGATGTGGACGGGTTCACGAAAGTGACTGTGAGCCTGACCACTTCGAAGCCAGTGCAACTTCGATGGCACTGCTTCAATCACGCTTTTCTCGCCAAACAGTCAATCCATTACCTCACCAAGGTCAGCGATCCGGATAAGCCTCCCGCCGAGGTGCGGCCGGAACCGACCGTCTTCATCGCGCGCCTCGCACCGGATAAGGCTGTCTTCGAGTCCCATTGGAACGCGTTCTTCCACCTCTCCAACCGCGTGACTGGCATCGAATTCTCAAAGCAGGACTTCGGCGACCGCCATAGCGGCTATCGGGATTCCTCAGTGCGCCTAGAAAACGGTGAAGTCGTAGACACCGGAGCCGTGATCACCAAAGACCACCGCAGCCTGAAGGGATGGGACTCACGCGGGCGGACCAACATCTTTACACAACTCTACAGTCGAGACCGCAAGCTCGAATTAGAGGAGTTCGACATTCGAAACACGACTTTACCGCTCAATCCCGGCGAGGTCCGCCAGCGCGTCTTCTGGGTGCAGGCGACCCCGGCGAAGCGTCCGCGCAACGACCTGAACAGCTTGCGCGTCGTGTGGCCGGGGCCTCATCAGATCGTCATGACGCGGTGGCGCGGCAGGCGGCAGCCGTGGGAACCGCCCTCGGACGAACAGGTGCGGTTGTGGGCCCAGACGGGCGTGAACCTGATCGTCGGCGGGGCTGACTACTGGTCGGGCGATTACGCGCGGCCGCTCCTGCCCGAAAAGACACGGCGCTTCATAGCCGCCGCGCACCGCTACGACATCAAGGTAATTCCGTATGTGACGTTCGCCGACTTCAACTTCGCCGCGCCGGGGTATCAGGAGCACGCCGCCGACTGGATGGCCTCGCAAAGCATTGAGTTTGCCGACGAGACCACTCTGATGTGCTACAACGCCGCAGGTTGGCGGGAACATCTCGAGAAGCAGTGGGACCAACTTCTCTCGAATTTCGATTTCGACGGTCTCTATATTGACCACTGGACCAATATCCGCCTTTGTTCGAACTCCCGCCACGGTTGCGACAGCTACCTTGGCAGCTTCGCCACTGAGGGTTATCACGACTTCGCCAAGCGGGCGCGGCGCGTGGTGGCTCGCCACACGGGCGGCAAAGGGATCATGCTCCTCAACGCGAACATGCTGCTGTTCTCCGGAGTGACGCCGTGGTTCGACATCCGCCTGAACGGAGAGAATGACGATCCCTTAAAGATGCGCATGGATACCATCCTTACTACATGGGACGGCTGGGGTCAGGGCGTCCAGAGCATGGGGGAGTGGGGGCACACCGCGAGCCGCGGTTCGATGATTAACCTCCTGACTACGTTCTCCATGGCGAACTGGGCCATATCACCACGCGACCTGGAGCAGTGGAGGGCAGCGCAATCCACTGAACTCGCCGCGGCACGCGAGCTGTGGGGTATCTGGCGGTTCTTCAAGTTGAATGGCGCTCAACGAATCCCGGGATTCGACTCCCAAGGGCTGCTGAGAATGGAACAGCCCGATTCGATCGTGAACGCGTTCGTCCGCGATGGCCGAGCATTGGTCATCATGGGCGTGCACGGAGCCAGGGGTGTCCGTAAGGAGGCGCTGCACATTCAGGTTCCTGCGAAACTTGGGCTCGGAGAAGGCCTAAGCTATCAAATCATCGATCTCCGAAACAACCGCTATCTCCGAAGTAGTGCGAGCACGTTGGCCGAGCTGCGCACGATTCCTGTGCTACTCGCAGCGGATCAACCCCTCATCCTCCTAATCAGGGCCGAAGAAAAGGGGCCGAACCTGGTCTGGTTCCACGGCGCCGACGACGTCACTGTCTCGTCGAACACGCGTGTGCTCGAATGCAAGGTGAAATCTGTTCCTGGCTCGCCGGTCGAACTCTACCTAGACCGGGGAGGCTCGGAGTTGGCGGCCGATACCCCCGGTTTCGAGCGCGCCGCCGCCGGTGATTTTGTGGTCTTCGCCGGACCGGTGCCAGACGACGGGCTGGTGCGGTTGACGGTCAGTGGTCATCAGGCGGTGCGTTGACGTGTCGCCCAAGAACACTGTCGCTGGTTTCACTGCCAAGATTGCAGCCGAGGTGACCGCATATGTATATAGGATGCTGCAGACGATTACGCTCTCGACGACCACGACCGCCGGAGAACCTGAAAAGATCGTAGTTCGCCGGGTGAAGATGGCCTGCCGTAATCGATTCTGCGCAATGTACTGCGAGAACGCTAAGGAGCTGCTTGGGCTGAAATTTTGAGGAAGGTGATTTATGCAAGCGGGAACCCTATGGCAAGCCCTCCTGTTCGCGCTTTTGCCGGTGGCGCTCGCTTTCGATGGGGCGCCGCGCTATGACCACTGGGAAGTGATCGGCCCGGGCGGTGGCGGTGGCATCTTCTTGCCGACCATTAGCCCCCATGACGCCAACCTCCTTCTAGTATCCTGCGACATGACTGGCGCGTACATCTCACACGACGGCGGCCGCTCCTGGCGAATGTTTAACCTAGGTGGGCCCATGGCTTTCTTCGTCTTCGATCCTGTCGATCCTAAAGTCATCTATGCGAAGACTGCCGCTGGTCCGCCGTCGATGCAACACGACCGGCCACCGAGTTCGTCTGCCCTGTTCCGCAGCGTCGACAGCGGGATTACCTGGCGCCGGGTGCGCACGGATTCCGATACCGGCGGGTCCCTCTCCTCGCTAGCCGTCGACCCGGCGGACTCGAAGGTTCTCTACGCTGCATTCCAAACAGACCGGGCGTACGCTTTTCAAGTCTCAACTGACTGGGGCAAGAACTGGAGAACCGTCGCCGACTTACGCGACGGGGCCGTGAAGATTTTCATCGATCCGCTGTCCGCGCCATCCGGGCGCACGATCTACGTCATCGGGAACAGTTCAGTGACGGTCCGGAATCAAGACGGAAGCTGGCGCATCGGCAGGCCCGTGCCCGGGTTGCAGGGACTGGGGGGCAACCATCACGGGTTACAGCCGCCGCTCGTTTCCGCCGGTTTCGACAATAGAGGCGGCAAGCCGGTAATCTACACGGTTGCGGGTGTTGGAGTCTTCGTTTCGGAAGATGGCGGACAGACTTGGCGCCGAGCCTCGTCGCCGCCGCTCTCCACACCGTTGGCGCCTGTAGCGGTAGCTACCAGTCTGCGACACCCGGACGTCGCGTATGTCTCCTACAACACCCGGCGCGGCCGCCCCACGGTTGAGTCCTTCTTCGGTGTGGCGAAGACCGCCGATCGCGGGCGTACCTGGAAGTTAGTTTGGAAGGAGTCCAGAAGCAGTGCGCCCAATGTCCACGACTCTTGGATCAGTGAGCGCTTCGGACCAGGGTGGGGTGGGAACCCTTTTGACCTTGGGGTCGCTCCCACGAATCCGGATATCTGTTACGGAACTGATTCCGGCCGAACTATGCGCACGACCGATGGTGGCGCAACATGGGCGGGCACCTACGCGAATCGGTTTCCCGATGGCACCTACACGACCACCGGCCTCGACGTCACCACCAACTACGGCGTTCATTTCGACCCGTTCGACCTGAAACGAATGTTCATCTCCTACACCGATATCGGGCTCTTTAGAAGCGAGAACGGAGGCAAAAGCTGGATCAGCTCGACAACCGGAGTGCCGGACCGTTGGGTCAACACCACATACTGGATCGCCTTCGACCCAGACGTGCGCGGACGCGCATGGGGCGCGATGAGCGCGACGCACGACCTGCCGCGGCCGAAGATGTTCGCACACGGTTCATCTCCAACGTCCTTTGAGGGTGGCATATGCCGTAGCGACGACGGAGCCAGGACCTGGAAGTGTTCCGCTCAGGGAATGCCGGGGACTGCAGTCACTCACATACTCCTTGATCCAAAAAGCCCGACGAACGCCCGCGTGCTCTACGCCACAGGCTTTGGACGAGGCGTTTTCAAATCGACCGACGGAGGCGACCACTGGGAGCTGAAAAACACAGGCATTAGGGAAAAAGACCCTCTTGCATGGCGCTTGGTCCGGGGTGTGAACGGTGTTCTATACGTTCTGGTGGCGCGCCTCAGTGACGATGGCAGCATAGGCGGTGACGGCGACGGCGCGCTCTACCGGTCCGCGGACGGCGCCGATCATTGGACCCGCGTTAGACTGCCTGAGGGCGTGAACGGTCCTCACGGTCTGGGGATGGATCCGAAAGATCCACAACGCCTGTACTTGGCTGCCTGGGGGCGCCGCCCAAAGCATCACACCATCGGCGGCGGAATCTTCTTGTCCATGGATGGTGGCGCCGCCTGGCGCCAGGCGCTGGATAAAGACCAGCACGTTTACGACATCACCGTCGATCCGCGTGACCCCAGAATCCTCTACGCCTGCGGTTTCGAAGCTTCTGCCTGGCGATCAACTGATCGGGGCGAGAGCTGGCAACGGATCCGCGGCTTCAATTTCAAGTGGGGCCACCGCGTGATACCCGATCCCGTCGACCTAAGCAAGATCTACATCACGACGTATGGCGGGAGCGTGTGGCATGGTCCCGCCGAAGGTGACTCCAACGCTCAGGAGGACGTTGTCTCCTGGGAGGAATCCTCCTCAGCCACGCCTGTTTATGCCGGCCCAAGCTGACCCGCGCTATTCCTAAAAACTCCCGCGAGGATCCCACGAGGTAGGTTGCTCATGGACACGAAACATGCATGGTCACGAAGAGACTTTCTGCAAACACTCAGTTCAGGGGTTCCCACGCTGGCCTTGATTGCCCGACAGACAAATATCCGTGTGGCCGAAACAGAAGGCGTAGGGGGACCACCGGCGTCGGAAAAGTTCACGCCCATCGACCTGAGCCGCTACTTCGACGCCTCTCCTGCGCAGTTTGGTGAGCGAGACGAGGCAAGACAGCTAAGCGGCGAGTCGGCCCGAGACGGCTTAGTGCATACCCCCGCCGGGTCGCAGAACTTTCGTGGCATCCCGTTTTTGCTTGGGGAGGGAGGCGCGGAAGAGAAGTCCTGGTTGCTCCTAAGGAGCAACCCACGGCAATCTTCAACGCAGAGTCTGGATATCCCGGTGGGCGGTCGGGCCAGCTTCGTTTGCCTTGCGGCATTTTGTGACTGGGATGAAAACGAAACGCCGACGATCGGTGCTGGGCCGGACGCCATGGAGAAAGTGGGGCAGCTTCTGGCAGAGGCCATCCTTGTTTACCAGGATGGGAGTGAACATGTTCTGCCCATACGCCGTCGTTTCGAGGTCAACGAGCCTTCGGTCCCATGGGGACACTTAAGCTTTGCTTCCGAACCTCACGTCCAAGATGAGCCCCGGAGACTCGCTGATCCGCTGGCCCGAGGCACAGAATGGGGAGCGCTTCAGCCTGGTGCCTTCGACAATCATTACCCCAGTGGTCCCGATGGTCGCTCGCTCGGAATCGTTTGGATTTGTGCTTTGAAGAATCCCGAGCCGGAGCGGCAGCTAAAGAGCTTGCGATTTAGATCGATGTCTGAAGATCCGGTGATTATTTGCGGCTTGACCCTCTTCCACGGGCAGGAGAGCCCCCTGCGCTTAGAGCGTCTCACGCTTTACCGACTATCCCTGCCAGAGGCCAGCGGAGAAGACCAGGAACGTTGGCGCGTCAGCGTGGACGTCGGCGTAGTCGCCCGAACTCATGTCCTTGAGGATTTCGATCCCGAAGCCTGGCTGTCGGCACGAAGCAAGGGTTTGGGCGAGTCGAGTCGGTCCCCCCGACGAGTTAAAAATCTTTTCGTCGAAGTCACGGCGGCCTCGGACGCAACCCTTTCCCTATACGACTCGAAAACGGGCCAGCGCTACGATTTTGACTTGAGACAGGTGGCCCCAGGGCGCGAAATGGAAGGGAAACCCGCCGGGGCCCGAATCGAAATCCTGGAGCAAGAAAAGGTTTGGCTGCACGGAGAGACCGTGGACGCAGCGACGCAGCGGCCTGTACCCGTGCGCCTAGCGTTTCGTTCGAAAGAGGGTCGCTACGTACCCCCTTATGGTCACCGCACCGAAATTAACGACGCCTGGTTTCAAGACTACGGCGCAGATATCAAGCTGATGGACACTTCCTTCGCCTACGTCGATGGCACGTTTCAGGCGGAGCTGCCGGTCGGCGACTTATACGTCGAAATGACCAAGGGGTTTGAGTATGAGGCTGTGCGAAGAAAATTGAAGATCGAGCGCGGCCAGCGGAAACTGAAGTTGGAGATCGCCCGCTTCGCGGACCTGCGCTCGCAAGGCTGGGTCACAGCGGATACGCACGTACACTTTCTTTCGCCTACGACAGCAATCCTGGAAGGCCAAGCCGAGGGGCTAAACCTGATCAACCTCCTGGCGGCACAATGGCGAGACTTGTTCACAAACGTGGGCGACCTTTCACAAGGGCCACTAACCTCTCGCGATGGCGAAACCATGGTTTGGGTGGGTACCGAGAATCGTCAGCACATCCTCGGTCACCTGGCCCTGCTTGGCAGCCACGGTGACCCGGTCTTCCCTATGTCGACCAGCGGCCCAGAGGAGAGCTATCTCGGCGATCCCCTCTGGATCAGTTTGGCCGAATGGGCGGACGCCTGCCGCAAGCGCGAGGGCCTGGTCGTCGGGGCGCACTTCCCCTATCCCACGGGCGAAATTGCTGCCGACATCGCTCTCGGCAAGATCGATGCTCTGGAGCTCTACCCGCGTGCCGATTACTTCAACGGTCTTCCGTACTTAGACTGGTATCGCTATTTGAATTGTGGTTACCGCCTGCCAGCGGTGGGCGGCACGGACAAGATGGGAGCCTACATGCCCGCCGGTGCAAATCGCACCTACGCGTATCTGGGGCAGGATCAATTCAGCTTCGATAACTGGGCCAAAGCTGTCCGCCTGGGAAACACCTTCGTGACATCAGGACCGCTTTTATTCTTTCATGCCGAAGGTCATCCGCCGGGAAGCGAAATCACCCTTCCGGCAGCAGGAGGGACCCTAGAAGTCCATGCCGAGGCCAGCAGTTTTGTTCCGATTCATCGCATGGACATCATCTTGAACGGTCAGACTGTGGCCTCGCGCGAACACCGCGAGGGCGTCGGCAAAATGAGCTTGAAGGAAAAGATCCGGGTGAAAGGCCCGGGATGGGTGGCCGCGCGCTGCGGTTCGCTTACGGACCGCACCACGAGGTGGAACTTCAGAATCTCCGCACACACTTCACCCGTCTATCTTCGCGTTCCAGGCCAAGAGCTTTTTTCGGCGCCTGTGGTTTCCTACATGCTTACGCTGATCGACGGCGCTCAAAGTTGGATCGAAAGTCTGGCAATCCGGCCTGATCCCGAGCGGTTGGAGCGGGCCACTTCTAGCTTTACTTTCCGGTGCGCCGTGAAAGACGCCGGTCCACAGCGGGAGTATACCCGCCCGGGAACTGGTTCGCTCCACCCGGTAGCAATCAGAGCAGCAGTGGAGGTAACGAGACTGCTGAAGCCTCTGGTGCAGAGGGTCGCTATGGCGACTTGGCGAGCATGCAGGCCGTAACGTAGGTAAACGCTGAGCAGGCCCCGAAACGGGTGATGCAGGAGCCGACCCGCCCGGAATCGAGGGAAGGCCGCAGTGGATGAAATCGTATGAGCGGACAAGTTTCATCCAACCTGCCGGGGTATTGGCGACGGCATGCAGGCAAAGGGGACCAGGCGTAACACGGGAAGTCCCAGCGGTGATTGCAGTGTGGATCAACTGGCAACTCGCGAGAGACAGGCCGGGCCGCGTGGGATGACGGAGAGGCTCGTAGTACCGACGAAGCCGGGTAACTCCGGTGGAGGGAAGGGGCCTCAGTTGAAGGCGGACGCAAGAAGCGACGACGGAAAGGGAGAATGGCGATGAGCCTAGCAACTCCCGATTTGTTTTTCAGAAGTTGCAGACAGCGTCACATGCAATGGCTTCGGCTATTTGCGTGAGTCTTCTCCGAGAGCCGGATGCCTGAAACAGGCACGTCCGGTTCGATGAGCGGGATGTGGAAACGGAGCATGGTCCGGATAGTGAGGCACCGGCAGACGAAAGGGCCGGCAACCGATAGGCCGAACCTAACCCACCGCGCCACATCTCGACTCCACCACCTCGACTCCACAATATCGCGATGGGAACCAGTTCGGTTGTGGCAGGTCCTTGAGCGAGCAGCGAATCGAGGCGATGGCAGCGCTGATTTTTAGGAGCGTGCTAAGGCCGCGCGTCAGACAGGCCAATTGGGGCAAGGCCGCCAAAGATCCGGGATGCAAATAGAGCAATTCGTCCTGGCGAAGCTGCTGTGCCGGTCAGTTGGCGGCAGCTTACCCCGCCGAGCGAGAGCATTCCAGCACTAACAAGCTGGTAAGACTCAAAGCTTGGCATCCCCAATTGAAGGAACACAAAGTTTGTGCGCAGGGAAGGGGACGGCGCCTGCGCTGGGAATCACACACAGAAGAGATGAGAGGCGGCGGTGGGGCCGTCGAGATGGCCTACGAGCCGGTGCTCGAGGCCATCGCGGGAAGGCGCGAGCTGGAGGCGAAGGCGGTTTATCTCGTCGTCCGAAAGGGGAGAGAAATTCCTGGCGAGGGTGGTGTTGTGCTCGATCATGTCGAGGCGGGGCATGCCGACGACGGCGGTTGTGACGGGCAGACTCAGCGAGTAGCGCAGCAAGGAATCGATATCGGCCTTGCCGGAGGCGCTGCCGAGAAGGAATTCCTGGCCGGTGACCTTCATGGCGATAGTGCCGAGATTTTTGGCTTTGGCAGCGGGGAGGGCGAGCTCTTCAAAACGGCCGTTGCGCGAGGCGTTGAGTGCCATCTGCACGCAATCGAGATCGTGGCGTTGAATGGCGGTGGCCAGGACTTCCCCGCTGGTGTGGCTGGTCATGCCGATGAAGCGCGTGAGTTTTTGTTCGCGGGCTTCGAGGAGGCCTTTGAGGGCGCCATCAGGCGCTTCGATTTTTTCGAGATCGTCGGCGTGGCCGAGGCTGTGGATGTGGACGAGGTCGACATGATTGGTTTGCAGACGCGCGAGGCTGCCTTCGAGGCGCCTGAGGAAGGCGTCACGAGTGCGGTCGAGAATTTTCGTGGCGAGCCAGGCGTCTTTGCGACGCGAGGCCATCACTTGGCCGACACGGGTTTCGCTCTTGCCGTCGCCGTAAGCGAAAGCGGTGTCAAGATATGTGATGCCTAGATCGATGGCACGATGGAGGGCGGCGATGGCTTTTTCCTCCTCGCCGTACATAAGGAAGCGGCTGCCACAGCCGAAGGCAAGAATGGAAACTTTGGCGTTGGTGCGGCCAAGCGTGCGTGTTGGGAGCGATAAGGCGCCGGGAGGCTGCGCATCGGCCAGGTCGGGGAAAAGAGACAAGCCAACACTGGCGGTGGTGACGCCCAGGCTTTCGAGGAATTTTCTGCGGGATAGGTCGCGGGTCATGGCTACCTCCAAGTAAGTGGGGAGAATGATTGTACCGCTGAATGGCTGGATGAAAAAACTATGTTTGGCATGATTCGAAGTTTCGCGCTTTGCGAATTCTTCGGAACGATGCTCTGGATGAAGTCCTTCTGGACGTCGAACTCAGGGGTATGCCAGGGCAAGAACTTACACCGATGACTATCGTGCTTGAGGACGCTGTTCTCTTCTTTAGCGACATTGATCTGCAGGGGAAACCGGAGTGCTCAGACGATATTTCGAGCGCCAAGTGCCAGGCCAAGACCGACTTGATGACCAAATTACAGAATGAGCGACTGACGCACTCGCCAGAGGCTCTGGCAGGGTATTTTCACTTTTCGGTTTACGCAACCCCACCTGGCGGCAGCGTGGATGTCATCGCATCTGGCTTCAGCTTGGAGGACCAGAGGAAAGAGTCATCCGTCGTCAGCAGCCTGCAGCCGTCTAGCGGGAACAATTCTTGATACATGATTTGGTGTTGCGTCTGGCGGGTTGCAGGGGCAAGATCGAACCGTGGAGACAACATTACAGTTAGAGTGCCCTTCATGCTGAAGATGAGAAGCGTGCCGCCCGCGGAATTCACGGCTCGAATTGGCTTGGCGCTTAGTTTGCTTTTTTGCATCTACCTAGTGGGAAGGCGAGGGATCGCGGATTGGTATTTTCGTCAAGAGTCACCAACCTCGGT